>JGI24708J26588_10001104_pt1 | contig 21396 bp, 15 predicted proteins | sample BioPla1DNA2_FD_26588 | JGI IMG/M metagenome (IMG submission 26588) | reverse complement strand
CCGCCATTACTTACCCCTCACCGATGCGGAGCGGCAGGAGATGCTGGCGGCAATTGGGGCCGACTCAGTAGAGCAGCTTTATGATGAGCTGCCTCCGGTGATTCGTTTGAAAGATGGGCTAAAGCTGCCGCCGCCTCTTTCCGAGATGGAGGCGCTGGCCCATCTAAGCGAACTTGCCGTAAAAAACAGGCATCTGCGGGAGTATCCCTGTTATTTGGGCGCCGGTGTCTACGATCATTTTATCCCCAGCGTAGTTCAGTATCTTACGGGGCGAAGCGAATTTTCTACCGCCTATACCCCTTATCAGGCTGAGATCAGCCAGGGATTGCTGCAGTCTATTTTCGAATATCAGACCCTGATCTGCCGGCTTACCGGGATGGAGGCGGCCAATGCTTCCCTCTACGACGGGGCCACCTCTCTAGCCGAAGCAGCGGTAGCCTCTTGCGGGGCAACACGCCGCCGCAAAGTGCTGGTCTCCAGGGCGGTAAATCCCTATTATCGCCAAGTTCTGCAGAGCTACCTCCAAGCCCGGGAATTTCAGCTTGAAGAGCTGCCTCTGCTTAAAGGGGAAACAGATTATGCCCGGCTCGAGATGATGCTTGATGACGAGACGGCCGCGCTGCTGTTGCAGCAGCCCAACTTTTTCGGCCTGCTTGAAGAGATGGAAGGCGTGGCTGAGGTGGCCCACCGGCACGGCGCGTTACTGGTGCTCTCGGTTGACCCGATTTCACTTGCCCTCTGCCGGACCCCGGCAGAATACGATGCCGATATTGTTACCGGCGAGGGGCAGGCTTTAGGCAATCCGCCTTCTTTTGGCGGCCCCCTGCTCGGCTTTTTCGCTGCACGGCAGAAGCTGCTCCGGCGGATTCCCGGGCGAATTGTTGGTGAAACAAGGGATAACCAAGGCCGGCGCGGCTTTGTGTTGACCTTGCAGACCCGCGAGCAGCATATTCGCCGCGAAAGGGCTACTTCGAATATCTGCTCGAACCAGGCCTTGAACGCGCTCGCCGCTGCGGTCTACCTGGCGGCTCTGGGGCCGGCTGGCCTACGTGAAGTGGCCGGGCTCTGCCTGCAGAAGGCGGCCTACGCCAGGGAGAAGATTACCGCGCTGGACGGCTTTGAGCAGGCTTTTCCCGGGGTTCATTTTAAAGAGTTTGCTGTCAGGTTGCCCGGCACGGGCGAGCGCCTGAACCGCCACCTGCTTGAGCATAAAATTATTGGCGGGCTCGATCTACAGCCTTACTATCCGGAATTAGGGCCGGCGATGCTCTTCTGCGTTACCGAAACGAAGAGCCGGGCTCAGATCGACGCCCTCGTCAGGGCATTGGAGGGGTGGTCATGAGAAAAGAACAGGCCCTGCTGTTTGAATTGGGCGCCCCGGGTCGTCGCGGCTGCTCTTTGCCGCAACCCGATCTTCCGGTAAAGCCCCTTGATGAACTGTTGCCCCCGGAGAGGCAAAGAAAGAGCGCCTTGAAGCTTCCCGAGGTTTCTGAAGGGGAGCTGGTACGCCACTACACCGCTCTCTCGACCCGTAACTACGGGGTTGACTCCGGCTTCTACCCGCTGGGTTCATGCACGATGAAATATAACCCTAAGGTAAACGAAGAGGCAGCCCGGCAGCCCGGCTTTGCCTTCCTGCATCCCTGCCAGCCGGCAGAAAGTGTCCAGGGGGCGTTGGAACTGTTCTATCGCACCGAGTCATATCTAAAAGAGATCACTGGGATGGATCGGGTTACCTTTCAACCAGCAGCGGGGGCCCATGGTGAGCTGACCGGGATGATGCTGATTCGCGCTTATCACAGCTCGCGGAACGACCAGCGGAAAATAGTGCTGGCTCCAGACTCGTCGCATGGGACTAACCCTGCTTCGGCGGCTATGACCGGCTACAAGATAAAAGAGCTCCCCTCTGATGAGCGGGGGCTGGTCGATCTAAAGGCGCTTCGTGAGCTTCTCAATGAAGAGGTCGCCGCTCTGATGCTGACCAACCCGAACACCCTGGGTCTCTTTGAAGAAGATATCCTGGAGATCGCCGCTTTAGTTCACGATGTCGGGGGGCTGCTCTACTACGACGGAGCCAACCTGAATGCAATTATGGGCCACGCGCGGCCTGGCGATATGGGCTTTGACGTAGTTCACCTGAATCTGCATAAAACTTTTGCCACGCCTCATGGCGGGGGCGGACCCGGCAGCGGGCCGGTAGGGGTAAAGGAGCACCTGGCACCCTTTTTACCGGTTCCCCTGGTGGAGAAGGGCGAAAGCGGCTACTACTGGAAGGACGACCTTCCTTTGAGTATCGGCAAGATACACGGTTTTTACGGGAATTTCGGCGTTGTTGTGAAAGCCTATATCTACCTGGTGATGATGGGGGCAGCGGGCCTGCGGCAGGCGGCTGCCGATGCTGTTCTTAATGCCAACTACCTGATGGAGCGGTTAAAAAGAAGCTATACTTTGCCCTATGACCGTCGCTGCAAGCATGAATTTGTCCTCTCGGCCCGGGAGCAGAAGAAAAAAGGAGTTTCGGCCGGGGATATTGCCAAGGCTCTGCTTGATTATGGTTTTCACCCGCCCACGGTTTACTTTCCCTTGATTGTCGAAGAGGCGCTTATGGTGGAGCCGACTGAGACCGAGAGCAAAAAGACCCTGGACCGCTTTGCGGAGGCCTTAGAAGAGATCGCCCGCCTGGTTGAAGAAGACCCGGAGCATGTTACCACTGCACCCCACACCACCCCGGTGGGACGGCTCGATGAAGTCAGGGCCGCCCGTAAACCCAGGGTCTGCTGGGAGGGAGATGAGAAGAGCGATTGAAGTTACTTCAGGAATGGACCGGCTGGCGCAAGCGCGGAGACTTCATCCCCGACCAGGTAGAATTTGTCTCGCCCCGCTTGACCCTGCCGGTAAGCATCACCGGTCGGTCGTGTGCTTTAAACTGTGCCCACTGCGGGGGGCATTATCTACAGGGGATGGCCCGGTTAGAGGAGGCGTTGGGGCGGCGGGGCAAAGAAGCCAAAAGCTTCCTTGTCAGCGGCGGTTATAATCTTGAGGGACGCCTGCCGCTTCGTGAAAGGTGGACAGAGCTGGAGGCGCTAGCGCTGCGGGGGCCGCTTAACTTTCATACGGGGCTGGTCACGGCGGAAGATGCCGCGGCCATCGGGAATATTGCCCGGGTCGTCTCGTTCGATTTTGTTGCCGATGCCTCCGTGATTAAAGAGGTTTACGGTTTAAAGGCTTCGCCTGAAGATTACCTGCGCTCTTACCGCCACCTGCGCCGCTACTGCACCGTGGTGCCGCATATCTGCATCGGTATTATGGGCGGGCGGATCGAGAGTGAATACAGGGCGCTGCGAATTTTACGCCGGGAGGGGGCGGAGGCGATCAGCTTTATTATCTTTCGCCCCACGCCGGGAACAGCATTTGCCGATGCCGCTCCTCCCTCACCAGGAGAGGTGGCGAAGCTTTTGGCCGAGGCGCGGGTGCTCTTTCCGCGCATCCCCCTCTACCTCGGCTGCATGCGCCCTGGCGGACGCTATCGTGAGCTGCTCGATTGCCTCGCCCTGGGGGCCGGGATCAATAAAATTGTCCAGCCCACCGCCCCGGCGAAGCGGCTCGCCATACAGATGGGGCTGAAAGTTCTTTTTGGAGAGGAGTGCTGTGCACTGTGATCCGTCTTTCGCTGGGGACGGCCGCCCAGCTGGGCTTGCTTAAAATGCGAATGGAAAGCCTGCCCACGACAGCGTACCTGCTGCACGGTGAAGGTTGCCAGATGAACTGTGCTTTCTGTCTTCAAGCGCGGGACGCGGGCCGGCAACCAGGGCGGCTCGGCCGGATTACCTGGCCCTCTTTTCCGCAGGAGGAAGTGGCCGCCGGGCTGCAGCAGGCGGCCCGTAAAGGGCTGCTGCAGCGGATCTGCCTGCAAGCGGTCTATGAACCAGGCGGCAGCAAAGCCGTGGCTGAACTGCTCCGGCGCTTAAAGGACGTGGTCCAGCTGCCGCTCTCCCTCTCCGCACCGGTTCATTCAATTGCAGAAGCGGCCTTATATTTTGAGGCGGGAGCAGAGCGGCTCTCTATCGCCCTCGACGCCGCTGCAGGTGAGATCTATGCCCTTTACAAGGGCGGGCTTTTGCAGAAGCGCCTCCGGTTGCTGTCTGATTGTGCCCGCCTCTGGCCGGGACGGATGAGCACGCATCTCATCTGCGGCCTCGGCGAGACGGAGGCGCAGGTGGCGTTGCTTCTCGAGCGGCTGGTAAAGGAGAAGATTACGGTTGCCCTCTTTGCCTTTACGCCCCTAAAGGGGACCCCGCTGGAGCAGCGGTTGCCTCCCGAACCGGCCTCATACCGCCGCCTGCAGGCGCTTTACTACTTGTTACGGCACGGCCATCTCTCTGCCAAAGATTTACGCTTTGACAAGGGCCGGTTAATCTCCTTCGGGCTCGACGAGAGCAAGCTGAGGCACCTTCTAGGCGGGGGCGAGGCCTTTCAAACCTGCGGCTGTCCCGGCTGCAACCGCCCCTATTTCAACGAAAGGCCCGGCGGCTTCATCTACAACTATCCACGCCCTTTAAACCAGTCCGAAATCGCCGCCGCCCTCACCCTCGTCCAGCGTTCCCTCTTTCCTTGGGGGGAGAAGAGCAGGGAGTTTTTTTATGAAAGATAAATGGCGTCTACTTTATGATTCACCGATGCCGGGAGCTGCAAACATGCAGCGCGACCTGGAGATCTTAAAAGAGGTAGCTGCCGGTGAAGCTCCACCGACGCTGCGCCTTTACAGCTGGGCGCCGCCGGCCCTCTCCATCGGCCGTTTTCAGAAAGCTAACACGGTAGCCGACCTCGAATCCTGCCGCCGCCTCGGTCTAGATATTGTTAGACGTCCCACCGGGGGGCGGGCGATACTCCATCACCAGGAGCTAACTTACTGCCTGGTGATCCCTGACCAGCGGGCCCTGATCCCTGCGGGAGTAGTCCCGGCCTATCGTTTTATCAGCCGGGCTTTGTTACATGCTTTTGAAATCCTTCAGATAGAGGCGGAGCTTAACTCTGAAGAGGCGCGGGGCGGCGGCCTGGTAGCGGGATCTTGTTTTGATACCCCTTCGGCTTATGAGCTCTGCGTGGCCGGGAAGAAGGTTGTCGGCAGTGCCCAGCTACGCCGAGAGGGGATGCTGCTGCAGCACGGCTCGATCCTGTTAAAGCTACCCCTGGCCATCTACCGCCAGGTCTTGCAGCCCCGGGCCGGGTACGATCAGGATACTTACCTGGCCTCTTTAGCGGGCAGGTCCGCCGGTCTTCTGGATTTAAGATACAAGATCACCGGCGATGAGCTGGCTAACGCCCTCTCCACCGGCTTCGCCCGTTTATTTAATGTAGAATGGGGGGTGACAGGGGGACGTTTCTCTTGTCACCTAAAGGAGGTAGTTAAATGATGGAACAGTTTCAGCTTACCGTAATCGGCGGAGGGCCGGGTGGCTATAGCGCGGCGCTGCGGGGAGCTGCCCGCGGATTAAAAACCCTTCTCGTCGAAAAGGAGTGCCCCGGCGGCACCTGCCTAAACCACGGCTGCATCCCCACCAAGAGCCTGCTCCACAGTGCCTCCCTTTACCGTAAACTTCAAGATGCCGCCACNTTCGGTATTCAGACCGGCAAGGTCGGTTTTGACTATGTTAAAATTCAGCAACGTAAAACTCAGGTGATCAACAATCTTGTCGACGGCCTGGAAGGTTTATTAAAGTCAGCCGGGGTAGAGCTCTGGCCGGGCCGTGCCGAACTACTCTCGGTGAACCGGGTGCAGGTGAGCCTGCCCGATGGGGAGCGCCGCTTGGCTGAGACCGAAAAGCTGGTTATCGCTACCGGCTCCAGTGAGGTTATCCCCCCTGTTCCTGGGATAGATTTGCCCGGGGTGCTCTTTTCACGGGAGGCGCTCTCCCTGCCCGCACTGCCCGATAGCCTTGCAGTGATCGGCGGTGGTGTTATTGCCCTTGAAATGGCTTCAATCTTTGCTGCTTTCGGTGTCTCTGTAACTATCGTTCAGCGAAGCAGGTTACTCCGCCGTGAAGACCGTGAAATGGTGCGCCGGCTGACGCCGTACCTGCGCCGGCAGGGTATCCGGGTGATGACCGGGACAGCCTTGCGCGAAATTAATGCTGCTTCAAAAGGCGGACTTATCCTGACAGTAGAGAGCCCTCGTGGAGAGGAGACCCTAAAGGCGGAAAAGGTCCTGGTAGCGGTAGGGCGGAAGCCGTCCCTCGGGGGGCTAAATCTAGCCGGCTCTGGCATCAACTACGGGGACCACGGTATCGAAGTTGACGAGAAAATGTCCACCAGCGTGCCCGGGGTCTACGCCGTCGGTGATGTTGCCTATCCGGGCTATTTTCTTGCTCATACCGCCGTTCACCAGGGGGTTGCCGCCGCCGAAAATGCTGCCGGTGGAAAAGTATCTTTTAGTGGAGAGGCGGTTCCGGTCTGTATCTTTACCTCTCCCGAGCTGGCTCGCGTCGGCCTGACCGAGGAGCAAGCCCGGGCCGAGGGATATCCGGTACGCGTGGGTAAATTTCCCTTCAGCGCCAACGGCAAAGCCTTTCTTCAGGGTGAGGCGGCAGGCGTAGTGAAAATCGTGGCCGACGAAGAAAAAGGGACGGTTCTAGGGGTGCATATCCTGGGGCCCCATGCTTCTGACCTAATCCAGGAGGGGACTCTGGCCGTGGCTACCGGGGCGCAGGTTCAAGAGCTGGTGCAGTTGATTCATCCCCACCCGACGTTAAGTGAAACTGTCTGGGAGGCGGCCCTCGGTGTCTTTGGCCGACCGTTGCACCTGGCTACCGGCCGGGCGCGCTAGCGCGGTGCTTCTCTGAGCCTTTATCGTAGATTTTAACTGATTAATATGGTAAATTATAATCAATTTAAGAGAAACCTGCCGGTTAACAAACAGGACTGGTCGGAGCAAATACGGATAAATTCACCCTAAGCGATGGAGGTAACCTAAATATGAAGATACTGGTCAGCGATCCTCTTTCTCCAAAAGGCCTGGAGCTGCTGCGGCAGCATACCCGGGTCGATCTGCAGCCCCATCTTTCATCCGCAGAACTGCAACAGATTATTGGAGATTACGATGCCCTGATCGTACGCAGCAGCACCCGGGTTACCAGGGAGCTAATTGAAACGGGTCGGCGGCTTAAAGTGATCGGGCGGGCCGGCGTGGGAGTAGACAATATTGATCTGCCTGCGGCTACTGAAAAAGGGATCATGGTGGTCAATGTCCCCGAAGCTAATACCATCTCGGCGGCAGAGCTGACCCTGGCGCTGCTCGTCTCGCTGGCCCGGAATATCCCCGGGGCAAATTACTCCGTCAAAGAGGGTCTCTGGGTCAGGGAGCGCTTTTTAGGGATAGAGCTGCATCAAAAAACGCTCGGCATTGTTGGGCTGGGTCATGTTGGAAGCGAAGTCGGCCGCCGGGCCAGGGCTCTGGGGATGCATCTTTTAGCCTGCGATCCCCATATTTCGACGAAGCATGCCGCCAAGATCGGGGTGGAGCTGGTGAACCTGGACTTGCTGCTGCAGCAATCTGATTTTGTCTCTTTGCATGTTCCCCTGATGCCGGCCACGCGCCACCTGATTGGGGAGGCGGAGATAGCATTAATGAAACCCGGGGCTATGCTGATCAACTGTGCCCGGGGCGGTATTGTGGACGAGGCTGCTCTCTACCGCGCCCTGCTGGAGAAGAGAATAGCTGGGGCGGCGCTCGATGTTTTCGAAGAAGAGCCCCCGGTCGGCAGCCCGTTGCTGCAGCTGGACAATGTCATTGCGACGCCCCACCTCGGTGCCCTTACCCGGGAGGCCCAAACTAACGTGGCCCTGCAGGTGGCGGAGCAGGTGTTAAAGGCGCTCTCGGGAGAGCCGGTTACCACAGCGGTAAACCTTCCGGCGCTGATGCCGGAAACAGCCGTGGCGTTGGAACCTTATCTACCCCTGATGCGGTTGCTCGGTAATTTTTATATGCAGCTTTACGGCGGCCCGATTGATGAAATCGAGGTGGTTTACTCCGGTGAGATCGCCTCTTTGCCCCTGGCGCCCCTAACCGCTTCTTGCCTGACCGGATTGTTGCAGGGGATCGTCGATAGCCCGGTTACCCCGGTTAATGCTTCCTTGATGGCGCAGCGCCGGGGGATCAGGGTCCGGGAAAGCTCTACCGCGGAGCTGAAAAGTTACAGCAGCCTGGTTCAGATAAATGTCCGGAACGGCGGCACGGTGAAGCGTCTCGCCGGGACCCTGCTGGGCCAGAATGATATCCGGCTGACCCGGATCGGTGATTATCGCATTGAAGTGGTCCCCGCCCGCTTCATGCTGATCACGACCCATCATGACCGGCCGGGTGTAGTCGGTAAAGTAGGCAGCCTGCTGGGAGATGAAAATGTTAATATTGCCAGCATGCAGCTGGGCCGGCAGGCCGTTGGGGGCGAAGCGATGATGGTCCTGCAGGTTGATGAGCGTATCCCGCCCGAAGTGATGCGTAAGCTTGAGCAGCTCGACGTGATCGTTACAGGCCGCTTTGTGGAGCTCTCAAACTGGAAAAACAACCCGATTTAGCATGCCGGGCAGGGGCAACCTGGTAAGCAGCCGGCTTGGGTAGCCACCTCCCGGAAAAGTTTTTAAGCAAAGATTAAAAAGCCAGCCCTGAGAAATTTTGATCGAGGAGGCTTCTTGATGAGCATTTATTCTGAAATCGATCGGCATCCGTTATTACTGCGTTTTCTTTTTTACCCCCGCCAATGGACCCGGCCAGCCCCTGCAGGAGCCGAGGATTTCATGGTTCCCGTGGAGGAGAATATTGCAATCGGCTGCCGCTTATACGAGGGCGAAGCCGGCTGGCCCTGGGTCTTGCTATTTCATGGAAACGGCGAAATAGCTGCGGATTACGACCAGATTGCTCCATTTTATCACCAAAAAAAGATTAATCTTGTTGTCGCCGATTACCGGGGATACGGGCGCAGCAGCGGGCAGCCAACTTTTACCGGCCTGGTCAAGGATGCCCCGTTAATTTTTGAAGCGGCCAGGGAGAAGCTGGCTCAACGGGGCCTGCAGGAAAAGCTATTTGTCATGGGCCGCTCCCTGGGGAGCGTCCCCGCCCTTGAACTGGCGGCGCAGTACGCCCACGCCATCCCGGGGCTGATCATCGAAAGCGGTTTTATCAGCGTAACCGCGCTGATCAGGCACCTCGGTCTTCCCGCCGCCGGCCTCGATCTGGCCGCCATTGAAGAGGAGAGCAGGCGCAAAGCGGCCCAGATCAGTATCCCCGTATTGATTATCCATGGCCAGGCAGACAGCCTGGTTCCTTACAGCCAGGCCGAAGAGCTAGACCGCTCCCTGGGAAGCGAGTCAAAGCAACTTGTTCCCATCCCCGGGGCCGATCATAATGATGTTATCTTTTATGACCGGGAACGTTATTTTACAGCTATTGAACAGTTTGTTAAAGCGCCGGGCCGCGCCTGAAGCTTAAGCATAAGGGGCGGCGGCCCCTGCGCCGCCCTTCCCCTGGGGGTCCTATCGGCCAGGCTTCAAAGCCTCTCTTTACCTAAAACAGGAAACAGGAACAAGTAAAGCCAATTAAAATCAATCCGGGTCAACCGGTAGCTTTACATTTACCTGTTAACTTCGCATAAATATCTGCCGATTTCCTCTTCGATATTGTAGAAGTCGTATTCTAATGCCAGGGGGGGGGTTAGATTATACTTTGCCAGCAGATGGTATAAATGAGCAACTTCCTTGGCTGAAGGCCTCTGGTGCAGATCATACTGGCCATCGTTTGAATGAACATGGATATAAGCGATATGCTCTTGTAATTCCCTGATCCATTCTTCCAGGCCGGCTTTTCTAGCCTTAATGTGACCGATATCCAGGTTGATTTTAATGTTCGGGCGATTGACTGTTTCAATGTACTTTTTTAACATGACCGGAGATTTTTCGAACACGTTCTCGATCACTATGGTTCCACGGTAATCAGTTTCCCGAGTAATTTTAGTCCAGAACTGTTTAGCCTGGAGATTGTTTAAGTCGCTAATAAACGGTTCGTTGATGAGAGGGTTGATCTGGCTGTGAAATATCAAGTAATCCATGTCTAACTGGGTGGCTATCTCCAAAGCATGAAGATATCTTTTATAGCTTACTTCTCTAATTAACAGGTCCGGGCTGGCTGGTTTAAGATCCAGGTATGGTCCATGGAGCGATTTTACTCCCTTGAAATTTTTAAACAGTTTTTGGTAACCATCAATAATTTCTTTCGTTTCCTTTGTGGAAAGATTAGGTTCCGTAAAATCTTGTATCTCCACGCCTAAATTCAAATGATTAAACAGCTCAATATCAAGTTGCTCGATCGTGCTTATACATTTCAANATGGTNTTCATTTTCTATTTCCATTTCATCTTTTTTCCCTTGTTGTAAAACCCGCAGCCGGGTCTGCAATCTACGCGGCAGGGTCAATGCGGTTGCGATGGCGCTGGTAAAGATAGGATACGGCCAGCAAGATCAGCCCTGAAACTACCAGGGAGATGATGCGGTAGGCCGGCTCCAGAAAGCTCAGATCGAATAAGAGCACCTTGACTACGGTCAAGCTTAACAGGCCGATGGCGGCATAGCGTAAAAGGGGTAGTTTGCGGATGAATCCGGCGGCCATTAACGCGGCGGCAGATACCCCCCAGAACAGGGATACCATCATCAAGGCCATGTTGTAATAGTACTCCCTGGCGCCGGTGCGCCAGGCTAGAGCAGAGCCGAAGCGGTGTATCTCCAAGCTGCCGAAGATTAGCAGCAGCAGCCCGGCTGTTCCGCCCAGGATGATAACCTCGCGCGACGGCTTACCCGGTTCTTGAAAACGGTGATAGAGCCAGCCCAGCAAAAGCAGGACGGCAATAAAACCGAAGGTGAGCAGGGCGGTTCTGTTGACCAGGAAGCGATAGTTTTCGGGAGCGAGAGGACGGGTCCACTCGGCTGATAGCAGGCGGGCCAGGGCCAGAGAAAGCACGATCCAGAAACCGCCGCGGATTCTGCGGTCTGCCAGGCGCAGGCCGAGATAGCAGAGCAGCACGGCTTGCAGGGTCCAGCCCACTAAAACCCAGGAATCCTTGAGCTGCAACGGAACGAAAAGGAGCAGGAATGTCGACGCCAGGGTAAACGCAGTAAAATATGCCCGGGGGTCGCGCTGCGACGCTGGCAGCAGCACGAAGCCAGCCAGCAGGTAAAACCCGGCCAGCCCCAGGGTAAACCAGCCTATCGAATCGAAATAATCGGCGTGCAGGTTAAACCAGCTCAGGCTGTAGTAGATCACCGCTCCGGCAGCCATTAAAAATAGCCCCGGAGGCCCCAGGGAGCGCTGCCGCACGGTTACATGAAGCAGCAGCGGTACCACGTACAGCAGCAGAAAAATGCTTAAAAAGAGCTGTGTAGGCAATGCAGGTAAACCGAGGGCAGGGTTGCCGAAGCGGTAGAGCGGCACCCCGGCGAGAAAGAGGCTGGTTAGAGCAAAAGAGATGATTCCGACAAAATGCCAGCGCTTGAAGTAAACTATCGCGATTAGGCCGAGGTTAAGTAAGATCAGGTAGACCATCAGTAAAACGAAGCGCGGCTCTCCGGCCATGAAAAAGACGGGGTTCAGAAAAGCGGTAAGCAGGCCGATTACGGCCACGGCCCGGGCATTCTGGTAGAGGGCGAGCGCTACGGCCCCGACTGTAACCAGGATCAACAGGCCCATGCCGGCGGTGGAGGAGACCAGGTTATAATAGTAGAAAGAGGCGAAGATGGTGAAGTAAAGCAGGGCGATGCCGCCCCCGGTCAGCCCCTGGCCATAGGCGGTAAAACCGCGGCGCCGGTTTCTTTCGCCAAGCCACAACAAGATGGCTGCCACGACGGCGCCAAGAGCGAGCCTCGCTGTTTCGTTGATCCAGCCCCAGTCGTAGGCCAACTTCAGAAAGAAGGCCGCTCCCAGAAGAAAAATAATTATGCCTATTCGGTTTAGCCAGATTCCGCCGATCTTTGCTTCTAGTTCCTGGGGCGTTCTCTTCGACGGCCGGGGAGAATCGGCGGAAGGCGGCGCGGCNGGCGGGGCAGCCTCCTCGGCAGGCGCATCTGCTTTAGCTGGGGGAGGCGTTTTTTCGTGTAGCGGCAGGCTTTTTTCTATGTAGGCCAGCCACTGGTAAACCACCTTTAGCCGCTCATTCATCCTCTCCTGCTCTTCCCGCAGGGCTTTTACCTCTTCTTGCAGCTCGTGCCAATCATCTTGCATCGCTATTCACCCCGTCTAGATTTTAACAGAGATCACTGCACTGCCCGAAACGCGGAAGATAAAGTTCTTACTCTCACAGCTGCGCGGCTGTCGCCATATGCTTGGGTGTTAAATCTACTTTTCGGAGCCCCTTAATTAGATTCAATATTAAGATAAGTTTCTCCTTTATTGTTATGCCGAACCATGAAGGAGAAAAGCCAAGAAGCTCCGTGAGAGATGTTTACTTTTCCACGGGGCTTCTTCTTTACCCCGGCAAGCCCTGGTAGTAATCTGCTTCTTAAGGGGGAGTGTAGCAATACAAGGAGGGAATACGAGTTTTATTATAGAACTAATATTATAGAACTAATCTAAAAAATGCATACAGAGAAGGCGTGTAATTATTATGGAAACTTTTGATTCAACCAAGAGAAGTCTATCTGAAATAATGAAAGATGTGCACAGTGGGAAAATACAATTGCCCGATTTNCAAAGAGGNTGGATNTGGGATGACAACCGTATTAAAGGGATTCTTGCCAGTGTTGCCAAATCCTTTCCCATCGGAGCGATTATGCTTCTGGAAACTGGAAACGAAAACGTAAGATTCAAAACAAAACCGGTGGAAGGCGTAAAACTTGACAATGAAGTAAAGCCCGATTTACTGATTCTTGACGGCCAACAGCGCATCACTTCTCTTTACCAGACAATTGTAACCAACGAGGCTGTTACAACTAGAAATGAGAAAAATTATGCAATCAAGCGCTGGTATTATATTGATATGGAAAAAGCCATGAATGAGAATTATGATCTTGAAGAGGCGATAATATCAATTAATGAGAAGAAACAAATTACCGAGGATTTCGGGCGACACATTGTACTTGATTTATCGAAGAAAGAATTCGAATTTGAGAACCTGATGTATCCCGTTTGCATGATCGATGATTACCAGACTTGGAGACTGGAGTTCAACGAGTATTGGCAGCACGATCGAGAAAAAACCAAGTTTTGGGATGCGTTTGAACGCAGGGTCATCACTAGCTTCAATAACTATATGCTGCCGGTAATTATTATGAAGAAAGAAAATCCTAAGGAGGCAGTGTGCCAGGTTTTTGAGAAGGTTAATACGGGCGGTGTATCTTTAACTGTATTTGAATTGTTAACGGCCACTTTTGCGGCGGATGAATTTGACTTAAAAACGGACTGGCGGAAGATAAAAGAACAGTTTAATCCTTACAAAGTACTCTCAAGGGTTAGTAATACAGATGTTATCCAAGCTGTTACCCTGCTGGCTACCTACAATAATAAATTAGATCGAGCAAGACAAAATATTCCGGATGAGGAATTGCCGGCGGTCAGCTGTAAGCGAAAAGATATGCTTAATCTATCGCTTGAAGATTATCAAAAATATAGAGATCCGATTGTGCAGGGTTTTATCAAAGCTTCTAAAATACTTGTTGAAAACCACATCTATACCGCCCGTGACTTACCGTACAATACCCAGTTGATCCCGATGTCGGCGATTTTAGCTGTTTTAGGTGACAAGATTGATAATCTAGGCTGTAAGAAGAAGTTAATGCAGTGGTTCTGGTGTGGCGTTTTTGGTGAACTTTACGGCTCTGCAAATGAAACCCGCTATGCCCTCGATTTACCTCAGGTAGTTAATTGGATTGAAAACAACGGTTCTATACCTAAGACTATTTATGATGCTAATTTTTCTCCATCCAGGCTGCATACCCTGAGAACCAGGAACAGCGCTGCTTATAAAGGAATTTATGCTTTGCTTATGGATGATGAGACTAAGGATTGGCTTTCGGCCACAAAGATTGATTTCAGCACCTATTTTTCCGAGTCAATTGACATCCATCATATTTTCCCTGTAGCCTGGTGTGTAAAAAATGGCATTAGCAAGGACGACTATAACTGCATTGTCAATAAGACCCCTCTATCTGCCCGTACTAACCGCATAATCGGCGGTGACGCTCCAAGTAAGTATTTGGTCAGACTACAAAAACAGGCCGGGGTAAGTGAGAAGGAATTTCAAGACATCTTAAAATCTCATGTTCTTTCGCCGGAATTTCTGTATGCTGATGATTTTGTTAGCTTTTTCAACGACCGCAAGGAGAAAATACTGCAGAGGATTGAAAAGTCTATGAATAAGCCTATCCTAAGGGAAGCCGTCCAGGCTGAAGAAGGGGTTTACATAGATGAGGATGAGGATATTGAAGAGGAATACGAATATTTTGCCGTGTTCCGGTAGGAAACTTAAAATACTTCTTTGGTGACCTAAGGATTAATCTCAACATCGGGAGCAAGTATGGCAAAGGAGAAATATCTGGGATGAGAACCCATTTTGATTGTTTACCTTGTATCATGAAGCAAACTGTTGATGCAGCCAGGTTTGTCACCAATGATAATCGGCTACAAGAAAAAATTATACGAAAAGTAATGAGCGAACTGGTTAGCTATAATTTCGATGAGCCACCGCCGTATATTTCGCATGTTATTCATAAATATGCACGAGAAGTAGGCGGCGTTAGGGATCCTTATCTAGAGGTTAAGGAGCAATTTACTCGGTTGGGCCTGGGACTATATGATGAAATGAAAAACCTTATTAAAACCGCAGAGGACTCTTTTACCACCGCTCTGAAACTTTCCATCGCTGGTAATATCATCGACTTTGGAATATTTAAGCAGGTTAGTGAAGAGCTGGTTTATCAAACTATCGAAAAATGCTTACAGGCGACATTACCGGTAGATAGCGTAAACAGCCTAAAGGAGGATATTGCGCAGTCCCGAAACATTCTTTTTTTGGGAGATAACGCGGGGGAGACTGTTTTTGACCGCCTTTTTATTGAGGAGATGCCCATGGAAAAAGTAACCTATGTAGTAAAAGGGAACCCGATCGTAAATGATGCTACCATGAAGGATGCTGAAGAAGCCGGGTTAACTGAAATAGTACGGGTAATTGATAACGGTTCTAATGCGCAGGGCACTATTCTGGCCTGCTGTTCGGATGATTTTGTTACCTGTCTTCAAGGGGCTGACTTAATCATTGCCAAAGGACAGGCTCATTATGAAACTATGAGTAATCTAGAACTAAACTGCATTTATTACCTGCTGCAAGCTAAATGTGCAGTAATTGCCAATGATATCGGCTGTCAGGTGGGCGAAATGGTTGTGTTAAAGGCTTAGCTTGCTAAAAGCAGAGGAGAAGCAGCAAGAAGTAGGGGCTTAAACGATCTTGGCCGGAAGCGATCAGGTTTGCTTGTTTTTTGGTCGGTGCTTTGATACAATAAGTGGCGCAAGCCTTGTATAATAAAGCTTTTTGGCACACGGGGGTAGCTAGCGGCCTGGTGGCGCTCCTGGACTTCAAATCCAGCGGTGGACCTGATAAGTCCACGGTGGGTTCGATTCCCATCTACTCCCGCCACGCATATATTACGAATACTATCCTAAGGAAAAGAGGAGCCTTGCTGCTCCTCTTTTCTGATGCAGGTTTGCTTATCGCTGCGGCCTTGGTAAACCCTCTAGCGATTTCAGCGAGGCGGCGATCTCCCGGTCAGACATGGCGTAATCGGTCAGCTCGCCCTGTAAAAAAGCGTTGTAACCGGACAGGTCCAGCAGACCGTGCCCGCTCCAGCTGATTAAGATCGTCTTCTCTTTGCCTTCTTCTTTGGCTTTGCGGGCCTCTTCGATGGCCAGGGCGATAGCGTGGTTTGTTTCCGGGGCCGGGATATAGCCCTCCGTGCGGGCCCAGGTAATACCGGCTTTGTATGCTTCCAGTTGGTTATAGCTCCGGGGTTTGACCAGCCCGTCAAGGACCACCTGGCTGACCAGCGGGGCCATCCCATGATAGCGCAGGCCGCCGGCATGGATGGGAGCCGGGATAAAACCGTGCCCCAGGCTGAACATGGGCAGCAGCGGGGTAGTAGAGGCCGTATCTCCGAAGTCGTAGACAAAGGGCCCCTTGGTTAAGGTTGGGCAGGCGGTGGGCTCGACTGCGTAAATCTCAATATCCCGGCCGTTGATCTTATCCCTGATAAAGGGGAAGCTCAGGCCGGCGAAGTTGCTGCCGCCGCCGACACACCCGGCGATGATATCCGGGTATTCGCCGATAGAGGCCATTTGCTGTTGCGCTTCCAGGCCGATTACCGTCTGGTGAAGTAGAACGTGATTTAGAACACTACCCAGAGAATAACGGGTCTCTTCCGAGGTCAGGCAGTCTTCAACCGCTTCGCTGATCGCCATGCCCAGGCTGCCGCTGCCATCGGGATCTTTCTCCAGCATCTTGCGGCCGAAATTGGTATCCGGGCTTGGGCTGGGTACACACTCAGCGCCCCAAGTTTGCATCATCAAGCGCCGGTATGGTTTTTGATCATAGCTGATCCGCACCATGTAAACCTTGCATTCTAGGCCGAACAGGCGGCAGCTCAAGCTGATCGCCGATCCCCACTGGCCCGCCCCGGTTTCGGTAGTGAGGCGCTTGATGCCAAACTGCTTGTTGTAATAGGCCTGGGCAATAGCGGTATTCGGTTTATGGCTTCCGGCAGGGCTGACCCCTTCATTTTTATAGTATATTTTTGCCGGAGTCTTGAGATATTCTTCTAGGTAACGCGCCCTGTGCAGCGGGGTCGGCCTCCACAAAAGCAGTTTGTCTAAAACCTCGTCTGGGATATCGATCCATCTTTCTGTGCTAAATTCCTGCTCGACCAGGTTCATGGGGAAGATCTCTCCCAGGTCTTCGGGCTTGATCGGCTGGCCGGTATCCGGGCGCAGGGGCGGCTGCAGAGGCGTGGGCAGATCCGCCTGGATATTATACCACTGCCTGGGTATATCCCTCTCGGACAAGGTTACCTTGGTGATCTCTGTACTCATGGTTAATACCCCCTAGTAAATAATAAATCCCCCGCCCCTATTGGGACGGGGGGAGATTGCCCGCGGTGCCACCCAGGTTGCCTGCTGGAGCAGGCCGCTTATCCGGGCACAAAGCGGTCGCTTGTATACCCGCTTTTAGTTAACGGTAAAAGCTCCGTCTACGCCTACTATCCCTCTGGACTTCGGGTAGAACCTCCAGGGCCCATTCAACAGGGAGAGAAGCGCCGGACTTGCACCAGGGGAGATTCCCTGCCCGGCTCTCTGGGGCTTATTTCACCCTGTTTACTATTCCCTATCAACGGCTTATCTACTATTAATTTACGCCACCATAACATATTTAAGAAAGGGTGTCAATATCTCGAAAAAAAAGCCAGGGCTGCCCGTTAGCGCCGCGGCAGGGCTTGCATGAAACCCTAACTAGTGATAAATTAAAGTACCGGAAAGATTAGTTCCCATTTTTTCGCCATCGCTGGCCGTAAAAAGACGAGAAGGGTTTAAGCCTCCTCGTCTTTACTCTGCTTAAAACAGGGTTTGAACTTAAAGCAAGAAGAACGGAGGACGCTCATGCTTATAAAAAAACTGCCCTCAATTCTTAAAGATCATCATTAAGTAAACGATACCTTCCGCTTAAGCCGCACCAGTATATTTCTACCCGTTCGCAGGACGGGGTGCAAAAGATTATCCACAAGTAGAGGTAGACCAATGTTTAAACGACAGGGCGATGGCCCAGCGCGGAGTATTTTAATATTGGCCTGGCCGGTGGTTCTCGAGATGTGCCTGCACACTTTTTGTTGGATTTGTGATGCGGCCATGGTCATGCGCCTGGGGGCCCGGGAAGCTTCGGCTGTAGAGTATGCCGCCTCGGTCTTGTTCGGGGTGACCGGTGTTTGCGGGGCCTTGGGGATCGGGGTAAACTCGCTGGTGGCGCGTTTTATCGGGGCTGCAGATAACGAGAATGCAGGTCTCGTTGCGGGGCAGGCTGTTTCGGTGAGCCTGGCACTGACCATCTCTTTAGCCCTGATCATGGGTATATTCGGGAGGCCGTTTTGCCTCTGGGCGATTAAAGATGCGCCCACCGCCGCATTGACAGTTGAGTATCTGTATAGCTCTCTTTTTAGCGGCGGGATCTGCATGCTTTTAATCCTGGTAATTAACGGGGTTATCCGGGGGATGGGCAATACCCGTGTCCCCATGTATATCGCCCTGGTTGTAAACATCTTTAACATCTTTTTTGATTATGTGCTTATATTTGGAAAGTTAGGTTTTCCGGCGCTGGGGGTAAAGGGGGCGGCGCTGGCTACGGGATCGGCCCAGGCCTTCGGGTTAACGGTTGGGTTGTTCTACCTTTACCGGCGGCGGGGCGAGCTGCGCTTAACCCGAAGAAGCTTTTGGCCAATGAGAAAACCGGTGTTAAAAAGTATATTATCGATCAGCCTGCCCGTGGGTATGGAAGAGGTTGTATATAATGTGAGCCGGCTTATTTCCATAACCTGGATCGCTGCGCTTGGTCCGATCAGCTTTGCGGCTAACACGGCTGCCGTGGCCGCTGAATCGTTTTCCTTTATGCCGGGCTATGCTTTTTCTTTGGCCGCGACCACCCTGGTCGGCCAGCACCTGGGCGCAGGTCAACCTGATGAAGCGTTGCGGACCGGCAACCTGGCCACGATCATGGCCACGGTCCTGATGAGCGCCATCGCGTCGCTCTTTTACTTTTTTCCGCATTTTATCATGCGTATATTTGATCCCCCCGAAGCAGAAGTTCTCCATCTTGGGATCGCCTGTCTACGCATTGCCGCGGTGGAGCAGCCCTTTATCGCCGTCGCCTATACCCTGGCCGGGGCCCTAAAAGGAGCAGGCGACACAAGGGGGCCGCTCCGGGCCGGGTTTATCGCCAGCTTTTTGGTGCGGTTACCCTTAGTCTATCTTGTGGTCTATGTCTTCGAGCTTAGCGTGACCTATATCTGGTGGGTTACGGCGCTGCAGTACCTGGTTACCACGGTAATCATGCTGCGGCGCTACCGCCGGACGCAGTGGCACCGGCTGGCTCGTAAACCTTCTTTTGCTTCGGTAGGGCTATAACCGGGGCAAAAAGAGGGGCCGCTTTAGCGGCGTGTTAAAAGCTTTTCTAAAGGAGTAGTGAAATTTTGCTAAAAAGGTTTGTTAAATATTACCGGCCGCACCTGCCGTTATTTATACTTGATTTCAGCTGTGCTTTTGCTATCGCCGGGCTAGACCTGGTCTTCCCGGTTGCCGTGCAGTGGATCATCGACCAGATTTTTCCGCAGCACGACCTGGACCTGTTAGCCCGGATCTGTGCCGGGCTGCTGGGGCTCTACCTGTTGCGGGCACTGCTCCAGTATATCGTCGATTACTGGGGCCATGTCCTCGGGGTGCGCATGGAGTACGATATGCGCCAGGATCTATTCGACCATATCCAGAAGCTCTCTTTCCGCTATTTTGACAAAACCAAGACCGGCCATATCATGTCGCGCCTGGTAAACGATCTCAACGAGATCTCCGAGCTGGCCCATCACGGGCCCGAGGATCTCTTTATTGCCACGGTGACGCTAACCGGTGCCTTTATTATCATGATGATGCTCAACTGGAAACTGGCCCTGCTGGTCTTTCTGCCGATCCCGGCGATGATCTGGTTTGCCGTCTCCAAGAATAAAGAGATGCAGACCACTTTCCGCAATGTCCGTCTGAAGGTTGCCGATATCAATGCCCGGGTTGAAGACAGTATCTCTGGGGTTCGGGTGGTCAAATCGTTCACCAACGAATGGTACGAGAAAGAGAAATTTGAGCGGGATAACCTGAACTTTCGCCGCTCCAAGCAGAAGTCTTTCCGGGTCATGGCCCAGTTTTTCTCCGGGATCAACCTCTTCTCCAACCTGATCAGCCTTATCGTTCTCTTTTTTGGCGGCTATTTTATCTACCGGGGAGAGTTAACCCTGGGGGTGCTGGTCGGGTTTTTGCTCTACGTGAACATGTTCTTGCAGCCAATCCGACGGATCTCCGTCCTCGTGGAGACCTACCAGCGGGGGATGGCCGGTTTTCACCGTTTTGTGGAGACGCTGCAGATTGAACCTGAGATCGTCGATCATAAGGAGGCCCGTCCGGCCGGCCGCTTAAAAGGCGAAATAGTTTTTGATAACGTTACCTTCAGCTATAACCGCGATAAAAATATCCTTGAAGATATCAGCCTGCGCATTGCTCCCGGGGAGACGGTGGCCCTGGTCGGCCCCTCCGGGGCCGGCAAGACTACGCTCTGTAACCTGATTCCCCGCTTTTACGATCTCCAGAAGGGGAGTATAAAGATTGACGGCATCGACATCCGCGATTTTACCCAGAGGTCGCTGCGGCAGAATATCGGCATTGTCCAGCAGGATGTCTTTCTCTTTACCGGGACCATCAGGGAGAATATTGCCTACGGCAAGATCGAGACCACCGATGAAGAGATCGTGGCGGCCGCAAAGCAGGCCAACGCCCATGATTTCATCATGGAGCTGGAAAAAGGTTACGATACCTACACCGGCGAGCGCGGGGTGATGCTTTCGGGCGGGCAGCGGCAGCGTATCGCCATCGCCCGGATCTTCCTAAAAAACCCGCCGATCCTTATTCTTGACGAGGCTACCTCGGCCCTGGACAGCGAAACCGAGGCCATGATCCAGGAGGCTCTTTCCGAGCTCTCCCAGGACCGCAGCACTCTGGTGATTGCCCACCGCCTGGCTACGGTGCGCCGGGCTCACCGCATTATCGTTCTCACCGACGACGGTATCGTTGAAGAGGGCACCCATGCGCAGCTGTTGAAAAAGAACGGCTACTACGCCAGGCTCTACCGGGCCCAGTTTGACGGCTTCATCCCCGATATCGCTTGAGGTAAAACAGGATCATTGCCGGCCTAGGTCGAATATCTTCTATAGTAGAATGATCTAGAAGGGCTGGTGCAGCCATGTTAACCGGTGCAGACTGGTGGAGGAAAGCCGTGTTTTACCAGGTTTACCCGCGCAGCTTTTATGACAGTAACGGCGACGGGATCGGCGACCTGGCGGGGATCATCGAGAAGCTTGATTACCTTAACGACGGCACCCCTGGTTCGCTGGGCATCGATGCGATCTGGTTCAGCCCCTTTTTCAAGAGCCCTGAATATGACTTCGGCTACGATGTCGCCGATTACTGCGAGATCGACCCCCGCTTCGGCACTCTGGAAGACTTTGACCGGCTNGTTGCCGAAGCCCACCGCCGCGGTATCCGGGTGATCCTTGACCTGGTGGTCAACCACACCT
>JGI24708J26588_10001101_pt1 | contig 21419 bp, 13 predicted proteins | sample BioPla1DNA2_FD_26588 | JGI IMG/M metagenome (IMG submission 26588) | reverse complement strand
AAAAAGTGTTTTGATTTTAGCACGTAAGTGCCATCTTTTAGGTTAGTAAATGTTATTTTTGAAGCAACAACAAAACACAAAACATGCAATTGCTTATCGCTTTTAGAATGGACGATAAAAATCAAAAAATAATGTATTTTTATCAGGAAATCGACATTCAAAGATATGAAAATTATAGCACCAACCCAAATTAAAATAATAAAATCCTATATTAAACGCATATAAATACAACAGCAAACCCCTATCAGTAAATAGACACAGGGATTTTAACATTTAGATTAAAAGATTATGCATTTCATCGGAAAATAAAAAAAATCAACATAAAACAGAGCTGTTTATCTTTTTCTTGAGATCGCTTCTGATGGAGTTTCACCGTATTGATCTTTATAGCATTTAGAGAAATAAGAAGGGGAAGAAAAGCCTACTTCATAAGCAATATCGGCCACTGATTTATTAGGTATGTGCATTAGTTGCTTCGCTTTTTGTAAGCGATATAAACGCAACAATTCATTAGGTGCATAATTGGTCAAAGACTTAATTTTTCTATAGAGTTGAACTCTGCTCATTCCCATTTCAACTCCTATATCTTCTACACTTAATGTAGAATCACTCATATGTTTTGCCAATAAATCATTAAAACTTTGTATAAACTGTCTATCAATATCTCCTACACTATCATTTATAAAAATCTCATTTTCAGATAGAGCTTTTTTCATTTGCTTTCTAGCTTCTAAAAGATTTTTCACTCTAGATACTAATAGTTTAGAACTAAATGGTTTGGAAATGTAAGAGTCTGCACCTCCTTCATATCCTTTTATACGCTGTTCATCAAGAGAACAAGCTGTCAGTAGTATAATAGGAATATGACTTGTCTGTATTTCACTCTTCAAAATCCGACAACACTCAAAACCATCAATTCCTGGCATCATTACATCCGAAATAATTAAATCTGGTACAAAGTGTTTAGCTAGTTGAATACCATTTTCTCCATTTTCAGCTTCGATTAATGTATAATCTTCACTTAAAATCTCATATAAGTAGGATCGTATATCAGCATTATCTTCAATCAGTAATATTGATTCTTTATCTTCATCATAGATTCTAAAAAACTTTTCTTGCTCATTTACTACTTTATCATCTGTTCTCTCTACCCTATCAAAAGCCTCTTCAAAAATTGAGCCTTCACTAGACTTTGCTAAACTTGCTACACCTACTAGATTTTGACTGTTAGGCAAGAAAACAACAAATTCAGTCCCCTCTCCCTCCTCACTTGATACACTAACAGCACCACCATGCATATCAACAAAAGCTTTTACTAATGCAAGCCCTATGCCCGATCCAGCATAATTACTATCTATTTTATAAAACCGATTAAAAATAGACTTTACATGCTCTTTAGATATTAAGCTTCCGCTATTTTTTACTTTAAGTTGGAACCCATCTATCCCATTAAAACAGGCATGAGATAAACTGACAACAATACACCCTTTTTCTGGTGTAAACTTTAAAGCATTAGATAATAAATTAAAATATATACGTTCTAGTTTTTCTAAATCAACATCAGCAATAAATGGATAAGTGTTTTCCTCAACTAGGAAAGAAAAATTTATATTTTTTCTCTTTGAAGCAATATCAAATGAATCGTTCCACTCATTAAATGCATTCTCTATATTTATTGACTGGGGATTAAAACCTAACTGGTTATTCTCATACTCCCTAAAATCTAGTATTTGATTGACTAATCGAACTAAAATAGTAGAATTCTTTTTTGCAAGAGCTAATAGTTTTTCTTGTTTAGTACTTAATTCTCCTTCCTCAAGAAGAACAGAAATCGGATCGACTACGAGTGTTAAGGGTGTTCTAAACTCATGAGATATATTAGTAAAGAACATCAACTTGGCATTAGTTGCCTCTTCTAATTGTTCTGATAATAGTAAAAGTTGATTTCTATGATTTAATAATTCTTCATTTTTTAACGATAACTCATTATTTAATTTACTCTTAGATTTTAATGAGTTTAGAACCACTATTAAAAGAACTACAACTAATAGGATTACTATTAAACTTCCTAAAAGAATAATACGTTGAGTTGAGCTCCTTTCTAAATAAAAAACAGCCTGATCATTCAATCGTTCAATTTTAGAATCTAATTGTGAAATTTGTTTAGTTTGCAAATCGACAACTCTAGCATTTGTATAATCTATAACAGCTGTATTTAGTATTGTTTCTCTAGAAAAATCTTCGCCCTTTAAAATCCTCATTGCAAGCTGCATCACCTGATCTCCTCCTGTTGGATAAATAAAAGTAGCGTCTAATCGTCCCTGCAATACTTGGTCTATTCCATATCCAACACCAGGGAGTGCATCAATTCCTAAAAATTGAATATCTTCTACTCTACCCCTCTCTAACGCAGCCTGATAAGCTCCTGCTGCCATACGATCGTTTTGAGCAAAGACCACATCAATATCAGAAAATGAATCAAGAATAGATAACATTACTTCATAAGCATTAGTTTTCAACCAACCAGCATCTTCATTACATAATAAGTTTATGTCTGGAAACTGCTTAAGAATACTCATTAATCCTTGATGTCTTTCAATTGCAGGAGTGGAACTTTTAAGTCCTGAAATACTAACAACATTACCCGAACCTTGAAGCATATTAGCTATATATCCTCCTACTTCTTTCCCAACCTCATAGTTATCACCTGCTATATAAGCGGTATATTTATCTGATAATATTTTCCGATCTACAACCATTACTGGTATCCCAGCATCATATACTTGCTCTATTATTGTAGTCAAAGGTGCTGCTTCATTTGGAGATACAATTAATAAGTCAACACCTTTATCCATAAAATAACGAATATCCTCCTCCTGCTCTAATGTGTTATCTTTAACTATTCTAAATTCAACATCAACCTCATCATAAAACCATGCTTCTGTCTGAATCTCTCTATTCATTTGCTGTCTCCACTCATCATCACTACACTGAGATACACCAACTATGTATTTCTTCTTGCTTGTTGTACAAGAGAATACAAGCATTAAACAGAAAAAAACAAGACAAATATTCAAATGGTTTTTTAGGGTCATATCTAGTCTTTTAGATTTATTTTATAAATACATTAGACTTACTTAAAAGAAACGCTAACATAAGCTTTTATTTAGAATTCAAAAAACATCCTAATTTATTGATTTTTATTATTTACTATTGCAAACAATTAGAATAAAGAAGGACTAAAATACCTTGGTCCTTCTTTAATGTAAATATAAAGCTTTTCCCTATTTAACCTTTCAAAGAATGTTTGTAACATCCATTGAATGTTGACACACATCAACGATTCAATAAAGTATCAGGAAAATTCACCATAGCACCACTTTGTGTACACACATATGCAGATACCTCTACTGCGAATTTATGAGCTTCTTCTATACTTTTTCCTTTTATATATTCAGAACAAAAAGCTGCTGTAAAAGAATCACCTGCACCCACAGTATCTACTACAGACACTTTAGGTGTTTCTTGGAATGAAACTTTACCTGGCTTAAATACGTAGCTACCATTGGTTCCACAGGTTAAGATTAGCATCTTTAAGTTATATTTAGCAATAAGTATCCAACATTTATCTTGTAAGTCAATACCTGGATAACCAAACATCCGACTCACTGTAACTAGTTCTTCATCATTAATCTTTAAAACATTACACTTTTCGAATGAACTTTTCAAAACCTCTTTAGTATAAAAACTCTGCCGTAAGTTTACATCGAAAATTTTCAAATAATCCTCCCCTTTAGGCATAGCATCTAAAAAAGTATTGATAGTCTTTCTACTTACCTCATCCCGTTGAGCTAAAGATCCATAACATACCGCACGAGTATTTAAAGCTAAACGCTTTAACTCATCCGAAAAAGGAATATTATCCCATGCAACATCTTCTTTTATCTCATAACAGGGCACACCTTCTTCATCTAAGTTAACTTGAACGGTTCCTGTTGGATAATTTACTTTTGGCATAAGATATTTAATACTTTTGTTATTAAAAGACTTAAGTATTTCATCACCTAAAGCATCATCACCAATAGCACTCACCACTCTTCCATCTAGACCAAATTGTGATACATTATATGCAAAATTTGCTGGAGCACCTCCGAGTTTCTTACCAGTAGGGAAAACGTCCCATAGAACCTCTCCCATTCCTACTATTATAGTATTAGACATAATTTAATTATTTGATGTTATATGTTGTATTTTAGTTATTAACGATAATAAATAAACAGAACCTACTATCATAACAATAATTGCTCCTATTTGAGAACTCATAGCATCAGATAAGCCTCCCATTAGTACAGGAAATATTGCTCCCCCAATTAATCCCATAATCATTAAACCAGAAACCTCATTCTTTTTATTGGGAAGATGCATTAAAGCTTGAGAAAATATAATTGGGAAGATGTTAGAATTACCATATCCTATTAAAGCCACACTGATATATATAGCTGACTTACTATCTACTAAAGATAAACCTATTAAGCCTAATGCTATTAAGGTTGCACTTGCTGCAAAAAACTTCTTAGATGAATATTTAGCAAGAATAAAGGTTCCAGATAAACAACCAATTAAACGAAATAGAAAATAGATACTAGTTGCATATCCTGCCTCTGACAAAGGAATACTTAATCGTTCCATTAATATTTTTGGTGCAGTTACATTAGTACCTACATCAATGCCCACATGACACATTATACCAACAAAACAAAGTAATATCATTTTATCACCTAAAAGAGAAAAACACTCTATAAAACCAGAGGTCTTTCCTTCTTCTTGTTCTTCTTCAATCGTTGTTATACCCAATCCAATAACTGCAATTATAGCAAACAACATAAAAATAGGATATAATAACTTCCAATTATCAAATTGAAAAGCTGCCCATCCTGCTACTATTGGTGCTGAAAAAGAAGCTATGGCCTTAACAAACTGACCAAAAGTTAACATACTTGCCAATTTATCTGCCTTTATAACGTTAGTCAATAAAGGATTTAATGAAACTTGCATAATTGCATTTCCTATTCCTAAGAAAGCAAAAGAAAGTAACATCATTGGGTACGAGTAATTTACAATAGGCAGAATTAAAGCTACAACAGTTACAATTAAACTTAATAAAACTGTCTTTTTTCGACCTATTTTATTCATTAACAGCCCTGTTGGAACAGAACAGACCAAAAACCAAAAGAATACCATTGAAGGTAATAGGTTGGCATTGGTATCACTAAGGTTAAAATCCTCCTTTACATAATTTGACGCGATTCCTACTAAGTCCACAAATCCCATTGCAAAAAAACAAAGCATTATGGGAATTAATACTAATATGTTATTTTTGTTGTTTTCCATTATTAATTAATTTGCAGCCTTACTTAGCTAATTTATAAATTATAAATGAAGATACACTATAGGTTCCTCCTTTTGTGTAAAAATTAATTCTATTATAAGGTTTATTTGGAAAAACAGTATTGGTCATAGCAAACTCTCCTTCATTTCCAAACAGTTCTATACTCGCTTTATCTACGATAATACGTAATGACAAGCTATCTTTATTGACAAGAGGCGTAGTTGTAACACTTGCAAACTTATCACTAAAGTCTATTTTACCACTTTTAGATCTTGACATTGAAAATTCATTATCTATCAGACTATAAAAACAATTTACCTCTTCACCTAATTCATTAAACAACCTAAATCCTATGATTTCCGCATCATTGTTTTCAAACTCAACTTCTATCTCAAAAGAACCTTGATTATTATCGAGTAAAGCATCTATATTATAGTCCATATTAACATCAAAAGAGTCTAGCTGTCTACTTTCACTACGAAGAGCTAATAATTCCGGTGAAGGCGTACTTTTCAAATAGATAGCCCCTTCTTTTTCAAACAATCTTAAGTCTCTTGTAACAGACATAGCATTCCTAAATTGATTCGTTGGAACAACATTCGCATAATCCCAATTACTCATCCATGCAATAGCAATATGACGGTTATCAGGAGCATTACTCCAGGTTACAGTTGCGTAATGATCGCGACCATAATCCATCCATTTCACCTCTTTGGGAGAATCATTAGTAAATACTTTGCCATCAAAATCTCCCACAAAATATTGTGTAGCAGAACCACCAAAAGGTCCTCCAGGGTTTATATTACAGATTAAGACCCATTTTGATTTATTTGTTCCTTCAATAGGAAGTTTAATTAANTCAGGACACTCCCAAACTCCATCATGAACCCCTTGACCTTCACCAAAAGAACTCTCAAAAGTCCATTCTTTAAGGTTCTTCGAAGAGAATATATCCATAACTTGTCCTGATGCTATAATCATTATCCAACGATTCGTTTCTTCGTGCCAAAACACTTTAGGATCTCTAAAATCAGGGATATCTGCTGTTAAAACTGGATTCATAGAGTATTTTGAAAATGTGCGACCATTATCTAAACTATAAGCTATGCTTTGAGTTTGTCTCTCACCAGCTGAGGTATAAAAGGCTATAATAGCATCCTTACCAAATCCTGCAGAATTATTAAAATCAACAACAGCACTACCACTAAATATAGCTCCTAATATATCGGGTGCTATAGCGACAGGTAATTGTTCCCAATTAATAAGATCTCGTGTTACAGCATGCCCCCAATGCATATTACCCCAAGTAGATCCATAAGGGTTATATTGATAAAACAAATGATATTCACCCTCTTTATACACCATACCATTAGGGTCATTCATCCAACCATAATTTGGAGAAAAATGGAATAGAGGTCTATAATCTGTTTCACGATTTGTTATATCAAATGAATCAGTCATTTTAATTTCTCTCCAACAAAGAGCACTGTCCTCAATAGAAGAAATATTTAATGCAACTCCTTTATCTTGATACATAGAAACATCTAAGGGCACAACATAGTCTACTTTTTCTCTTGCTAACCGAACAAAAAGTGTTTGCACTTCTTGGTTGTCAACAATCACTGTAATTTTTGAATCCCCCATACTATCCTCTATTGGAAGAAGAATGTATTTCTTTGGATTTGGAATTTGAATCATACTTTGTTCATTTCCCAAATGTTGTACTTTTATTTGAGGTTCGGTGGCACATGCCATAGTTAATAATGAAAAGGCTCCGATATAGAAAAATATGGAGGCAACAATTCGCTTAAAGTTATTTTTACGCTTCATTTTACATATGTATTACAAAAAACATTAACAATCAATTATTTGGTTAGCCAGTCAAATAATCATTAAGTTTGTTGAAGTTTATTATCTCACATCAACAAAAAGCATTTAGGGATTACTTTCGAAACAAAGTAAACCAAGAGAATATAAACTTACCTTAAAATTTGTTTCAACCACTATAACATTTGTTACATTTATGGACCTATTTTGCTGTATGTAACATTTCTTATCACTTCCGAAACAATTATTACATTAACTATACATCTATATCGTTTTATTTGTTTCAGCTAAAAGCAGGGGATGCTTTACTGTAATAAGTTGGAATATTTTATTGTTAATTAAAAATCTAAAATGAATTATGAAAAATTTCATTGCGTTAATTTTTCTTATAATGGGAAGTGCGCTTAATGCACAAATAATCTCAGTACAAGGAAATGTAAAGTCCGCTAATGATGGAGAACCATTAATTGGTGTGAATGTAGTTGTTCAAGGGGATGCAGTAGGTACTATTACTGATTTTGACGGTAATTATACATTAAATGCACCATTGAATGGAACATTGGTCTTTTCATATATTGGATATGATGATCAAGTTATTAAGGTGGAAAATAGAAAAACTATTAATGTAGAACTGAAAGAATCATCTTTGCTGCTAGATGAAATTATTGCTGTTGGATATCGTACCGAAAGAAAAGCAGACCTTACTGGAGCTGTATCTATTGTAAAGGTTGATGATATGATGTCAGAATCAGAAAACAACCCGATGAAGGCTCTTCAAGGGCGTATCCCAGGTATGCAAGTAAGTGCAGATGGTAATCCCAGTGGAGCTGCCACTATCCGCATCCGTGGTATTGGAACCTTAAACAACAATGATCCTCTATATATTATAGATGGAGTACCCACCACATCGGGTATGCACGAATTAAACTCAAATGACATCGAGAGCATTCAGGTGCTTCGTGATGCTTCTGCAGCAAGTATTTATGGTTCTCGTGCAGCCAATGGTGTGATTATTGTCACAACTAAAAAAGGAAAAAAAGGAAAAATAAATGTTGACTTTAGTTCTTATTTAACCCTTTCTAAATATACTAGTAAAATTGATGTTTTAGGTTCTAAAGACTATGCTAAAGCACTATGGAAAGCATCTATAAATTCTGGTATCAACCCTAACTCTAACAATCTTGGCATTATATATAAGGACGAATTAGGGGTCCAAGGGAATAGAGAATTAAAAAATATATGGTTTCCAGAATACCTTGATAGCGAAAAAACAATGAAACCAGCAAATACTGACTGGTTTGATGAGGTAACACAAACAGGCATGGCTCAATCTCATAATCTAGCGGTTAGTAATGGAACAGAAAAAGGTAATTATTTTTTCTCGTTAGGATACTATGACAACAATGGGCTAGTTAAAAACACTAACTTTAACCGTATTTCTGCTCGTATTAATACAGATTATAAGTTAATAGATGACATAGTTACAATCGGTGAAAACTTCACACTAAATCGAACTTCTGAAGTTCTTCAACCTTACCAGATTGTTGAAGCTGCTCTTATTGCTGTACCGTTCATACCTGTACGTACTGAAGATGGAAGTAACTGGGGCGGACCTATTGGTGGGCTTCCAGACAGACAAAACCCTGCTCGCCTAGTTGATGATAATAAATACAACCGCTATAGACATTGGAGACTTTTTGGTAATACCTATCTTAATATTGAACCTATTAAAAAACTGAATATTCGTTCAAGCTTTGGTCTTGACTATAGTAATTTTTATAAGCGCTCATTGACTTATAGTTACACTAGTGGATATCTCGAAAGTGATAAAACTCAATCATACATTGAGCAAGCACACTGGACAAAGTGGACATGGACTAATACTGCGACCTATGACTTTGAAATTGGAAATAACCGATTCGAAACGTTACTAGGTATGGAAATGTTCCGTCAAGAAGACATAAACTTTTCATCATCTAGTGAGGGGTTTGCATTAGAAACACCCGATTATATGTGGCCTGACTTAGGTACAGGAAAAAGTGTTGGAACTGGTAGTTCCACAGGTTATAGCTTGATGTCATACTTTGGAAAAATAAGCTATGCGTATGACAATAAATACCTAGCTTCTGTAACGCTACGCCATGATGGTTCTTCTCGTTTTGGTAAAAATAATCGATGGGGAACATTCCCTGCATTTAACCTTGGATGGAAAATAAATGAAGAGTCTTTTATGAGCAATACTCGTTCATGGCTTACGGATTTAAAACTACGTTTTGGATGGGGACAAACTGGAAATCAAGAAATTGCAAACACTGCTATTTATGATATTTATGTGAGTGATTATGGTAAAGGAGACCCTACCTGGGATGCTGTATGGGGTACAGGGTATGACTTAAATGGAACTGGATCTGGTGTACTTCCCTCTGGTTTTAAAAGAGCTCAATTAGCTAATCCTAATTTAAAATGGGAAACAACAACACAAACTAACTTAGGTTTAGATTTCGGATTATTCAATCATGCACTTTATGGGTCTGCTGAATATTATATAAAAAAAACTAAAGACATTCTTTATTCTCCAGGTTATGCAGCCATCAAAGGTGAAGGTGCTAACAAATGGTATAATGGTGCATCAATGGAAAATAAGGGTTTTGAGTTTACACTAGGCTATAGAGGAACTACGGTATTTGGGATGAGTTACGATATTACTGGAAACTTATCTACAAACTCAAATAAAGTAACTCACTTACCTGAAAGTGTTAAAAACTCATATGGAGGTAACGGAACCTACGATAACATTTTAGGAAGACCCTTAAACTCATTCTATGGCTATGTAGCTGATGGCATCTTCAAATCACAAGAGGAAGTAGATGAACATGTAAAACAATCAGGGAAAGGACTTGGACGTATTCGTTATCGTGACTTAAATAATGATGGGGTAATTAATGATCAAGACAGAACCTGGATTGGAAATCCTTATCCCGATTTATCCTATGGTATTAATATTAATTTAGGTTATAAGGATTTTGATTTAGCTATGTACTTCCAAGGATTGCAAAATGTAGATGTAATTAACACTGTTAAATATACTACTGATTTCTGGAGTGTATCAGATACTCGATCAAATAAAGGCAGAAGATTATTAAAAGCTTGGGACCCAATAACTAATCCCAAATCTGATATCCCAGCACTTGCTTATAAAGATGACAATGAGGAATCTCGTTTTTCCACCTATTATGTTGAAAACGGATCATTCTTAAAACTTAGAAACGTTCAATTAGGCTATACTGTGCCACAAGCTTTGACTCAAAAAGCAAAACTAAGTAGATTGAGACTATATGTAAGTGCACAAAACCTCTTTACAATTAAAAGTAAAAACTTTACAGGTGTAGATCCTGAAAACCCAGCTTGGGGGTATCCAATTCCTTTAACTGTTACTTTTGGATTAAACGTATCCTTTTAAAAACTACTATTATGAAAAAGTTAAAAAACATATCAATTATATTACTTAGTCTATTTTTAGTTGTTAGTTGCAACTTTCTAGACCAAGACCCACAGGGCATACTAAATGAAGATCAAGTTAAAAACCCAAATCAAATAGAAGGTTTAGTAACTGCTGCATACTCAGCTCTAGGCAATGACCATTATGACAAGCCATTTAGTTTATGGCCCTATGGTAATGTACGATCGGATGATGCTTATAAGGGGGGAAATGCTGAAAATGACATTTTAAACTTTCATTATTATGAAATATCCGAAAATATTAAAACTGATTTTGGAGAGGCTGATGGACTTTGGTTTTTCTTATTCGAGGCCATTTCTAGAACAAATTCAGCCTTAGGCGTATTAAACTCTTCTGAAGCCGATAACCTTTCTAATAGAAACGTTAGAATAGGTGAAATGCATTTTTTAAGAGGACACTTTTACTTCTTAATGAAAATGGTTTTTGGACATATTCCTTTTGTTGACGAAACGATTCCTTTAGATGATTATGACAAAATCTCTAATGACTTACCTAACGATGAACAATGGACCCGAATTTGCAACGATTTCAAAAAAGCCTACGACTTGCTTCCTGAAACACAAAGTCAAGTTGGACGTGCTAATAAATATGCTGCTGCAGCTTATTTAGCAAAATCCTATTTATTTAAGGCGTATAGACAAGATGAGAAAAACAATGTAATCGAGATTAATAAAGAAGATTTAGAAAATGTGCTCATCTACTCACAAGCAGTAATGAACTCTCCATATGAGTTAGAACCTGATTTTGCAAATAACTTTCTACCAGGTGGTTATCAAAATGGGGTAGAATCTATTTTTGCTATTCAGTTTTCAAAAGACGATGGAACTATGTATGGACGCTTAAATTGGAGTGATGTTCTATCCCTTCCAATGGGTTTAGGATGTTGTGATTTCCACAAACCAAGTCAAAATTTAGTTAATGCATACAAAACAAAAGCGGGCCTACCCGATTTTGATGACTTTGATTCTGAAAATTATAATAGTGAGCTTGATGTAGTTGATCCAAGACTTTACCATACTGTAGCTCTTCCTGGTGTTCCTTATAAATACAACGAAGAGTTAATTTATGAAGANAGTTGGAATAGAAACCCAACAACTTATGGAGTTTATGCATCATTAAAAGAAAATGTTGATCCCTCATGCGATTGCTTTGTGAACATTGATCCATTCTATGGAAACTCTAAGAACAGAATTGAACTACGATATTCTGATATTGTATTAATACGTGCAGAGGCATTAATTGAATTAAGACGAGAACAAGAAGCTTTACCTTTAATCAACTCTATTCGTGAAAGAGCAAAGAAAAGCACACTTTTCATCCCTTATGCAAAAAACTTATCGATTGATACTTATCAAAATGGGATAAACTGTACATGGAACTATGAATTTGCACAAAAAGCACTTCAGTGGGAACGCAGATTAGAATTAGCAATGGAAGGTTCACGATTCTTTGATTTAGTTAGATGGGGAACTGCGGACAAAGTATTAAATAACTTCTTTAAATCGGAGTCTAAACGTAGATCCTATTTAGGAAATGGGAAATTCGATAAGAACAAAGACGAATACATTCCTATTCCACAACAACAAATAAACTTCACTGAAGGTATTTACAAACAAAATCCAGGTTGGAACTAAACCATTAAAATCTAAAACAATGAAGAAAATAATAATTTTACTTTTATCACTAAGCATCTTTTTATTTTTAGGATGCAGTGACGATAAAGGAGAAAAAATAGATAACTCTGGTAGCGTTAAAATTTCATCTTTCATTATTGATGGCGCTAAGGAATTAACCTTTAATGAGAATAAAGGGATTATTAGAGCTATCTTCCCAAGCACTACTGATTTAACACAATTAGAACCTAAAGTAACTCTACCCGATGGTGCTTCTATAGCAAGTCCTGAAAAACCAGAAGGTCCTATTGATCTTTCTAAAGAAACGACTTACCGTATAGTTAATGGAAACTTATACCATGACTATAAAGTATTAGCATCACATGTGAATGCTCAAATAATAAGCTTTGCTATAGGTAAATACAAAGGCAATATTAATCATAAAACACGAACAATAACTGTTCCTTACCCTGAAAATGAAAGTGTTACTGATTTAACACCAACATTTAGTATTACCAATGGTGCAACTTTAGTAAGTCCTACCGAAACCTCATTAGATTTCACAAATCCAATAAAGTTCGAACTAACTCTATACGATGAGACTTTTATATATGAAGCTACTATTGTTCCTGCTAAACTATTACCTATTGCTTTTGTGGGTGAAGCTCAAGCCCCTAGTGGAATAAAAGAAGCTGACAATAAAGCTGCGTGGAACTGGCTAGATGGAACTTTTGTTGAGCCACAATATATTTCTCTAGACGAAATAAAAGAAGGTTTAGATCTTTCTAATTTTGGGGTAATCTGGTATCATCACGATGACAATGGATTATCTATTCCTAATGCAGCATTAAATGTTGATGTAGTTAATGCACTAAAAGCATATCATCAAAATGGAGGAGGACTCTTTTTATCAGGTTCAGCTATAACTCTTGGAACCCAACTAGAGATATCAAAAGATGGAGTTATGTTTAATAATGAATGGGGATGGACTAATAACTCTTCTGCTATTGGTGATAATTGGGGCATGAGAATTGTTAAAACAGATCATCCTATTTTTCAAGGGCTACGTCAAGAGATAGGCGAATCAGATCGTTTCTACTTACAAAGCAAAGGAGTTAACTGCAAAGGACACAATGCCATCTGGAACTTTGAAAGTTGGACTGGCTATGATTTCAATGTTGCTGCATGGACAGAAAAAAATGGGGGATTCCAATTAGCCACCCGTATTGAAGATGAGGCAATGAATATGAATGCTACTATTGCAGAATATAATTATACTGATGGTAGAGGAAAAGTAATCACTATTGCACATGAATCTTACGATTGGTATAATGAAAATAACTCTATTGAAAATGAGTATAAGGACAACTTAAACACATTAACGAATAACATTCTTAATTATCTATCTAAATAATTGAAGCTATGAAATTACAATCAATATTATCTGTACTATTATTATCTTGTATGCTATTATTTGCATGTAGTGATGATAAGTACACAACAAATGATCCTAACGCAAACTTGGACGCTCCCTCCTACTCTGATGTAAATGATAGGTATCAAACTTATCATACCTTTTGGAAACCTAATGGTGGATGGGTTGGTGATCCAATGCCATTTTATGAAAATGGAAAATATCATGTAGTTTATTTACACGATGCTAGAGATGGAGCTCCTACATTTCATCCTTTTGCTATGGCTACAACGACCGACTTTATTACTTATGAAGATAATGGTATAATAATTCCTTGTGGTGAAGAAGGAAGTCAAGAAAACGCCCTAGGAACTGGTTGTGTTTACAAGTTTAAAGATACTTATTATGCTTTTTATACTGCACATAATAGAGAGTTAAACCCACCAGAAAAAATCTTCTTAGCCACATCAGAAGATTTAATCACTTGGACTAAGCAACCAGAGTTTTCTATGCAAGCAGAAAATGGTTACGATGCTAATGATTTTAGAGATCCTTTTGTATTCAAAGAAGGTGATGAATATAAAATGCTTATTACAACAAGAGGCTACATTAAAGAAGTAGATGATTGGCAAGCTGTTATAGCTCAGTATAAATCGAAAGATATGATTAATTGGGAGTTAGATGATCCTTTTTACTTCAATGGAGAACGAATGTTAGAATGCCCAGATACTTTTATCATGGGAGATTACCAATATTTAATTTATTCTAATTGGGGATGGGATGGAAACCCAGATCGTAAAGTACATTATAGATACCGTAAGGTAGGAACAAGCGAATGGATAGTACCTGAACAACCTCGATTGGATGATATAGAGTTTTATGCAGGAAAAACTGCAGGAGAAGGCAATGAACGTTTTATTATGGGATGGTGTCCTACACGTGAAGACTTTAATGATGATAGCAACTATAATTGGGCTGGTTCGTTAGTTGTTCATCAATTAACTCAGAATGAAGATGGAACACTAAATGTACAAGCTCCTAATCCTCTTATTGAGAAACTGAATAAAAAGGACTTAAAAATGGTTTATAATCAAGATGGAAAAAAAGAAGGAACAAATAATTACTCATTAAATTCTGGCACTGATGATGCGTTCATATTATTTGACCGTGAGAAAGGTTTATTTGGAGTTACAGCATCTATTCAACTTAATACGGCAAAACAATTTGGATTTGAGTTTGGATCGGGGGGTAATCGCTCAGAGGTTCACCGTCTTGTTTTTGATACAGAATTGAATCAATTAAGATTAGAGAAAAAAACAAACGATGAGGTTACGATAAGAACTAATCGTTCTATTAATTTAGATTTAGAATCTATCGACATAACGCTTTTGGTGGAAAATTCTGTTTGTGTCATTTATGTCAATAATGAACTGGCACTTTCCTGTAGAATTTATCAAATGAATTACAATCCATGGGGAATTTTTTCGAAAGATGGAACTGTTCAATTCAACAATGTTTCCTTAATAAAATAACAAATTAAAAGAGAGAGGCCAAGTGTCTCTCTTTTTGTATATTTAGCCCTTGAAATTTAAACACAAACCTTACTATGAAAAAAACAACTTTAGTAATCTTAGGATTTCTACTCCTCTTTTCTCTTAGTCTATCTGCAACAGAAATAAAGATAAAAATAACAAAACAATATCTTAACCTACCTGTTTCACACCGTGTCGATCGAGCTAGAATGACTTTCTCAAAAGGAAAGCAGTTAGATAGAAGCTTTGTTATTCGGTTAGCCCCTGATGAACCAGATTATTGGGTATTCTGTGATTTATCTGACTATAAAGGTAAAACACTCACTATAAGTTACGAAGGGAATGAAAAAGGATTAGCTAATATCTATCAAGCAGACGAAATTGATGGCCAAAACAACTTATATAAAGAAAAGAATAGACCTCAATTTCATTTTACAACAAAAAGAGGATGGATTAATGATCCTAATGGNNTGATTTATTANGAAGGTGANTACCATCTTTTCTATCAACTCAATCCGTATGAAAGGGATTGGGAAAACATGCACTGGGGACATGCTGTTAGTTCAGACCTAATACATTGGAAGGAGCTTCCTATAGCTCTTTATCCTGATGAACATGGAACTATGTTCTCTGGATCTGCAATTATCGATTATAATAATGATGCTGGATTTAACAAAAAAGGAACCCCTGCAATGATTGCCTTTTATACAGCATCAGCAGAAAAACAAGTACAGTGTTTTGCTTATAGTTATGACAAAGGACGTACCTGGACAAAATATGAAAATAACCCCATTATTGACTCTAAAGAAATTTGGAATAGTGTAGATACACGAGACCCTGTTGTTTTCTGGTATGAGCCAGGAAAACATTGGGTACTAGTATTAAACGAAAGAGATGGTCATTCTATTTATAACTCTACAAACCTTAAAGACTGGACCTATAAAAGTCACACAACAGGATTTTGGGAGTGTCCTGGCTTGTTTGAACTTCCTATTGATGGAGATATAAATAACACCAAATGGGTTATGTATGGTGCTTCAGGAACTTATATGTTAGGTAATTTTAATGGTAAAGAGTTTACCCCTGAATCTGGTAAATACTACTATACTAAAGGGGCACTTTATGCTGCTCAAACTTTCTCTAATATTCCTAAATCAGATGGTAGAAGAATACAAATTGCTTGGGGGCGTATAGGGCATCCTGAAATGCCTTTTAATGGACAAATGCTTATACCAACAGAATTAACTCTTCGCTCTACAAATGATGGACCAAGATTATATAGCGAACCCATAAAAGAAGTACAACAACTTCTGTCTCCCTTAAAACAATGGACTTCGCTTTCTTCAGATGAAGCAAATAAAAACATGGAGGAATTCTATAACGCTGACCTATTACATCTAAAAACAACCATTCACTTATCACATGCAACCAGTGCAGGATTAAATCTATTTGGCCAAAATATTATAGACTATGATCTAAACTCTAACTTAGTGAATGGGGTATTTTACTCGCCCAATGACCCAACGAGTATGGAGATTTCGGCAGAGATATACATTGATAAAACAAGCATTGAAGTTTTTATTGATAACGGAGCTTATTCATATTCAATGGAAAGAAAACCACACTCTGACAATAGAGAAGGTTTTCACTTTTGGGGAAATAATATTACGATTAAAAACTTAGCTATCTCTTCTATAAAATCTATCTGGAATAAACAATAAGAGTTATAGATCAAGAAAAAACACGCTTTAAAATGCACAAGAGTCAGTTATAATTTAAACTGACTCTTGTACGTTTTAAATATCTTTACTAATTACTCTTCTTCGTCAATTACAGTAGCATCCTCTATTTCACTACTTGAAAAATCCAACTCTTCCATTTTTCTTTTGCGATACCGTGTAAACTTATACCAATTCACTAGTTCTGAAACTGCATATACAATGCTAGAAACCCCTATAATTATTAAAGCCGTCTCTTGCACACCAGTAGGATTAAATAATGAAAATAGACCAGCTAATAAAATTAATGTTGGTATAACATAAAATCCTAAAGGAACACGAATCCATCTTCTAGCAGAAGTTAATGAAGCAATTTGTTGAATACCTCCTAGAAGTAAAATGAACCCTAGTATAAAAGTAAATACATTTGCAAAAAACTGAGGCATAATAACCAACATTAACCCCAATAGTATAGCTCCTATTCCATCAATAGGCAAAGAGCGAAACGTGTTTTTTCGAGACTCTCTAGTTAAATAGCCTAAAAGAGTTATTAAACCAGAAACGATAAAAAGAGTTCCTATTGTTAGGATTATATACTCTATAGCAACATCGGGCCACATAACAAGTATTAATCCTACCACTAAGGCAAAAATAATTCGGATAAAAGAATAATTAAGATTTTTCATACTACAATGTATTTATTAAAATTTCTTTTGCAACTTCTCCCGTTACATTCTCATTTTCACCATAGGCTACCTTACGATCATTAAAACGTTTTTCTACTTCATTTATCGTATCAACACCTATAGACTCCTCACTTAAACGAGTAGTGAGTCCTAAGCTACGGAAAAAAGTTTCTGTTTTCACTATAGTTTCTTCAATTTTTTCCTCTTTCGATCCGTTAGTTATATTCCAAATGCGTTCGCCATATTGTAAAATCTTATCAGACTTCTGTTTTTTCAACACACGCAATAACCCAGGAAAAACAATAGCTAAAGTATGCCCATGTGTTAAACCATGAAGTGCCGTTAGTTCATGCCCAATCATATGAGTAGCCCAATCTTGTGTTACTCCCATACTTACAAACCCATTCAAGCCCATAGTTGCTGATAACATAAAGTCTGCCATTAAATCGTATTGGGTTTGGTCTTTCATTATACTAGGTCCTATTTCTACTATAGTCTGCAGTATTCCTTCAGCCCAACGATCCATGATTCTTGATTGATTAATGGTAGTCATGTATTGTTCCATTACATGGACAAAGGTATCTACTAAGCCACAAGCTACTTGATGACTAGGTAATGAATAAGTTGTTTCGGGATCTAATACAGAAAAAACAGGAAATGTATAAGGAGAAGCAAAACTATACTTTAGCTTATTCTCTCTACATGAAATAACTCCACCACAATTCATTTCAGACCCTGTGGCAGGTAAAGTTAACACACTAGCTAAAGGAACAGCTGTTTTTATTAATGAAGGGTTTAAAACTAACTCCCACGAATCGCCCTCATAACATAATCCTGCAGCAACTAACTTTGTTCCATCAATTACAGATCCTCCACCTACTGCTAATAAATAATCTATATTTTCTTTTTTACCTAAAGCTATTGCTTTTCGCANTGTGGAAATATCAGGATTAGACTCAATACCCCAAAATTCAATTGTTGTGTGTTTTTCTAATGCCTTGCAAACTTGATCGTATACCCCATTACGTTTAACACTACCTCCACCAAAAGTTAACATTACTTTCTTATCTTGAGGTATTTCTTCTGTTATTTTTGAAATCATCCCTTTTCCAAAAATTAATTGAGTGGGATTCTTAAATATGAAATTTTCCATTTACTTTTATTTTTTAATCATGTTCCATTGTAAAAGAACAAAGGAAAACAAAAATAAACAAATTTAAATCTCTAGAAATTACATATATTGCATATGTTCAGAAAAACTAAAAACAATGTATAAACATCCACTTGATAATAATACGTTCTATTATTCATTAACCGAGACCTGTATACATAATAAAAATGAATTTAAAGAGGAGCTTTTCTACTCTACTCTACGCACCTCAAACAATAGTGAATTATTTATAGCCTCATCAATAAAAGGAATTTGCTTCTTAAGTCCAACCTCATTAGAAATAGGATTAGAAGAACTAAAAAAGCAATTTCCAAAAGCTAAAACACACTATTCAACAATACACTCTCAGGCCTCATCTCTCAATTTAGCCTCAAACACAGAAGCCCTACAACTGAATCATACTTCAGAAGTAAAAGAGATGGAACTGAAAGGAAAAGAGCAGAATCTCATTCAGCTACATTTAATAGGAACAGCCTTTCAACTTAAAGTATGGAAAGCTCTTTTAAAAATACCAGTAGGAGATTTAGTAACTTATCGATTTATAACAGAATTAATACAATATAAGAAAGCCTATCAAGCTGTAGGTAGTGCAATTGGAAGGAATCCCATCTATTTATTGATCCCCTGTCACCGTGTAATACGTACGGATGGAGAAATAGGGGGGTATCGATGGGGAAATAAAATCAAAACAAAAATTATAACCGCAGAAAAAAAACTAAAAGAACATTTTAATAAATAAAAACTGATTGTTGTTGTTTATATAAAAAAACTTATATATGTTTGTGTTTATCATAAGAATATGAAAAAATCATGAGAAATTTATCTATACATACATCTTGGTGGTGGCATCGTTTACAACTTCATTGTCGTAAGGGACCAGCGCTTGTATGTAAAAAATTAAACATCCTCTAGATTTTAATTAATTAATAATAAACAAAAAAGAGCTCTGTCGCACTTGCGACAGAGCTCTTTTTTTATGTCCACAATTTAACACTCAACAGAAAATGGAAAATTATTTAGCAAATGAAAATGGATTTTATGGCGAATTTGGAGGCACCTTTGTTCCTGAAGTACTTCACGCCTGCATTAATGAATTAAAAGACAACTATCTTAAGATAATACAAACAGACAGTTTCCGAAAAGAGTTTAACCAACTACTAAAAAACTATGTAGGTCGTCCTTCTCCACTCTATTTAGCCAAACGATTATCTGCAAAATATGGAGCTAAGATTTATCTTAAAAGAGAAGATCTAAATCATACAGGAGCACATAAAATTAATAACACCATAGGGCAGATTCTTTTGGCAAAACAAATGAATAAAAACAAAGTAATTGCTGAAACTGGAGCAGGACAACATGGGGTAGCTACTGCAACTGTATGTGCTCTTATGGGAATTGAATGTATCGTTTTTATGGGAAAAACAGATATTGAGCGCCAACGTATTAATGTTGAAAAGATGAAAATGCTTGGAGCGAAAGTAAAAACAGTAACTTCTGGAAATCAAACACTCAAAGATGCAACAACTGAAGCTATACAATATTGGAGTTCACACTTTTCGGACACCTATTATTTAATTGGTTCTACTGTAGGTCCACACCCTTACCCAGATATGGTTGCTCGTTTTCAATCAGTCATTTCAAAAGAGATAAAGAAACAACTATTGGAAGAGGAAAATAGAGATTACCCAGACTATCTCATAGCTTGTGTAGGTGGAGGAAGTAATGCTGCAGGTACCATTTATCATTATGTTAATGACAAACGCGTAAAAATAATATTAGCCGAAGCGGGAGGATTAGGTATAAATTCTGGTCAAACAGCCGCCACATTAAATATAGGAAAAAAAGGTATTCTTCATGGATCGTACACCTATGTAATGCAAGATGAAGAAGGACAAATTATAGAACCCTATTCCATTTCTGCCGGTTTAGATTATCCAGGTGTGGGACCTATACATGCTAACCTTAAAAGTAAACATAGAGCAAAAGTATTCTCTATCAATGATGATGAGGCTTTACATGCTGCATTCAATTTAACTCGAACCGAAGGTATTATTCCTGCTCTAGAATCTGCACATGCTTTGGGCGTGTTAGAAAAAATAAAATTCAACCCTACCGATGTAGTTGTCCTAACGGTATCGGGACGGGGCGATAAAGATATGGACACTTATCTTTCTACAATGAAAAAACATTCAAAATCAATTAATTATGCAACAGTTTAAGTATTACACAAATGAAAAAAAGCTAATGGGCGATCTTCATACCCCCGTTAGCTTATATCTCAAAGTAAGAAATTTATATCCTCAATCGGTTCTTCTTGAAAGTTCAGATTATCATTCTAAAGAAAATGCTTATTCCTATATTGGTATAGCACCTTTAGCTTCAATAGAAATTAAAAATGGAAAAGTGAACTATTCACTTCCTAATGATAAAAAACATAGTGATATAATATCAAAAGAAAAGCCATTAGAGAACGTATTATCTTATTTTATTCAGAGCTTTTCCGTTGAAGGAATAAGTGCAGATTATTGTGGTTTTTACGGTTATACAGC
>JGI24708J26588_10001099_pt1 | contig 21439 bp, 22 predicted proteins | sample BioPla1DNA2_FD_26588 | JGI IMG/M metagenome (IMG submission 26588) | reverse complement strand
TCTCCCAAGAAATAGGTTGTATATGTATGTATTCTACATATTAGTATAAAATCCTACTTTTTTTCCTGGGAAATAAGCACTATATTTCTACATATTAATATAAATTTGTTTTTTTCTTAATCTAAACCTAGGTTTTTTTAATTATTAATGTCTTTACTTTAACTTTAAGATAATAAAAGCAACTTTTTTATATCATAAGTTTTCCTTTAATAAAGTGAAGCAATTTTATCTACAAGTAGATTCATATTCTTGTAGAGGTTTTCGTATTCTAGAGTGGGTTTTTTCACTAATATAACAGGAAGATCCAGCTCCCTAGCCGCCTGAATCTTTTCATCTGTTCCACCTGTTTTTCCACTATCTTTGGCAACTATAACTGATGCCTTATAATTTTTAAACATCTGTATGTTAATTTCTTTATTAAAAGGTCCCTTCATAGCTATTAAATTGTCTGGAGTAAATCCCCTCTGTTCACATAGTTTTACAATGTTTGATAAGGGGAGAACCCTTGCTATTAATCGATCTGCCACTATTTTTTCCAAAAAAATTGGGATTTGGTTACTGCCTATGGTTAAAAATACTTTTCCTTCAATTTCACTGGCTATTTTAGCAGCATGATGAAAGTCATCTGCCCATATAATACCTTCATCACTATCTCCTGTATGAATAGTATCCTGTCTTTCATAGCGATAATAATCTATGTTTTCTTCTTTAGAAACCTCTAGTGCCAGTTTGGAAATATTCTCTGCATAAGGATGGGTGATATCTAAAATTTCTTTTACATTTCTTTTTGCTATTAGTTCTTTCATTCTATTTTTATCTAGTTTTTCTGTTAATATTTCTATATCCATATTTTCTTGTAATAATTTACCACCATATTCTGTAGTAACTGTGGCTATAAGGGGGATGTTTTTTTCACTAAGCCTTTTAACTAATTCACGCCCTTCAATAGTACCACAAAGTGCTAAAATCATATATGATATCCTCTTGGAGTAATCATTTGTCCATTTTCTACAAAGGTGTTGCTGTTACCTATTATCACCATGGTAAACATATCTATATGATGTTCTAACATTTCATCTAAGGTGGTGATTACCATTTCTTCTCCAGCTCTTTTTGCATTTCTTACGATTCCAACTGGTGTGTCTTTCTTTCTATATTGTAATAATATGTTTCTAGCATCTTCAATTTGGGTTACTCTACCTTTACTTCTAGGATTATAGATACCTATAACAAAGTCTCCATCCCCTGCCATATGTATACGTTTTTTTATAACTTCCCAATCCGTTAGCAAGTCACTTAAACTAATTTTTTTATAACTTCCCAATCCGTTAGCAAGTCACTTAAACTAATAATAGCAAAATCATGCATCAAAGGTGCTCCCAAGGTTGCTGCGGCAGCACTTACAGCTGTTATTCCAGGTACTACCTCTGTTTCTATATCACTATTTCTCTGACCTTTTACTTCTAATAAGGCCCCTGCCATACCATAAATACCAGGATCCCCNCTGCTCACTAGGGCTACTGTATTACCTTTTTCAGCTAAATCAATAGCTAGGTTGCATCTTTCTACCTCTTTTTTCATACCACTATCTATAATTTCTTTACCTTCTATTAGTGGTCTAATTAAATCTATATAAGTTTTGTATCCAATTATAATATTACTTTCTAATATTCCATTCCTAGCTGCCTGTGTCATATATTCTTCTTCACCAGGACCTATTCCAATAATATATACTTTGCCCATAAACTAATTCATCTCCTCTTCTTCTGCTATTGATACTGTTATGCCTTGATTTTTAAATTTATTGATCAAAACTTGGCCCTTGTTGCTGGCTATATAGGCGCAGGGTTCACTTACGGAACCAACTCCTATGGTTTTCTTTACAAAAGAGGAACCTTCGAATAATTCCTCTACCTTTGTAATTTCTTCTCTAGATATGATTTCAATAGGGATATTCAATATCCTACCTGCTTCAATAAGTCCTGTTTCATCAGCTTTTACATCAACTGTTGCAATTTTTTTAACGGCTAAAATAGACTTGTTAACTTTTCTTAAAGCTAGATTAATAGTATCTAGAATAGTGGTAACTGGAGTGTCCCTACGACAACCAATCCCCAGCACTAGATTTTGGGGATATAATTGTAATAGGGTTTTGTATTCTTGTTCCGTATCCTCATTACTAATAAAAACACCATAGGGTTTATTTAATAAATCTGAAAAGGTATTTACAGTTTCATAACTAGGGGGAAGACTTATTGCCTTGGTACTGGCCCAATAAATTCCTACCCTATCTCCATTTACAAGATGGGCAGTAATTTTTTTTGCTAAGGCCCAGTCTGTGATCTTGCAATTTAATACCATACTTAAAGTGTCTATGGCCATGGTTTTGTTCACATCTGAGGCAGTGGTGATTACAGGGTTTGCCTTCAGGTAATCTGCCACTTTTAATGTCAAATCATTGGCACCACCTATATGTCCGGAAAGTAGGCTTATGACATTTTGTCCCTTTTCATCCATAACTATTATACCCGGATCATTGTACTTGTCCCTAATATAAGGAGCTATACTTCTTACCACTATTCCTGTTGCCATTATAAAGATTATATAGTCCATTTTGTTGAAAACCTGGCCTATGACAGTCTTTAAATCTGGTTTGATTGGCAGTAGTTTGTCATCATCCTGACAAAATTTCTCCAAGGTATATAGCTTGGCTTCTGGCAAAAACTCCTTTAGTTTGAGTCCCAGATTCCTTCCCCCCTGAGTCACTGTAAAAATTCCTATATTCATTTACTCCTTACCCTTCCTATATTCATGGGTAAACTTTTCATCATATAGTTTTGATAGAGCATATTTATTTCCCAAGAAATTTCCTACTAATATTTGAGCAGTTTTTCTAATATCAGCTACTTTTACCTTGTCAGCTATATCTGCTAGAGTTCCCTCTACAATTTTTTGATCTTCCCATGTAGCTTTTTGCACTACTGCCACTGGTGTAGTGGGAGGGTATGAAGTCAATAATTCCTCTACCACCTCTTCTATAGCTTGTACTGATAAAAATATAGCCATGGATGTTTGGTGGCTGGCTAAGGATTTTAGGCTTTCCCTAGCTGGTACAGGAGTTCTGCCTTCCATTCTGGTTAGGATTACAGTTTGTGATACCTCTGGTAGGGTAAATTCCTTCTTTATTGCGGCAGCTGAGGCTACAAAGGAGCTAACCCCAGGAATAACTTCATAGGTTATACCTAGTTCTTCTAAGGCATCCATTTGTTCTCTAATAGCACCATAGATGCTAGGGTCGCCAGTGTGGACACGGGCCACCATTTTTCCTTCTTTATGTGCCTTTTTCATCGCTTCTATTACCTCTGGTAAGGTCATGGAAGCACTGTTATATACCTCTGCATTTTCTTTTCTATCTTCTATAACTTGAGGATTTACCAAGGAACCAGCATAGATAATAACATCTGCTTCTTGGACCTTTTTGTGTCCTTTTAAAGTGATTAATTCTGGATCCCCAGGTCCTGCCCCTATAAAATATACATTAACCATGGAATTTGCCTCCTTTTTTTATTATGACAGTAGATAAATATGGAACTTCTTTTTCTTCTAAGTCTTTGATGTCGCTAGTAATATTTTCATCCCCATGTCCACATTTAGATATCATTACAAAATTTTTATGTAAATCATACTTTCTAAGCATTTCTGCCAAACCTTTTGGGTCATGAGATACTTTTAGAACTACTAAATTGTCTGATGTAGTTATAACCTTTTCCATAGCCTCCCTATCCTTTACAAGGGGAAGTATGGTCAAGGTCTCATCACCTTCTGTCAGTGGCAGGTTTACCGTACTAGCAGTAGCACCAAAGGAAGTAATTCCTGGTAGAGTTTCAATATCATGATTTCTTTCTTTCAGCACCTTTAATACATATATATATGTACTGTATAATAATGGATCTCCCAAGGTTATGAAAGCTACATTTTTTCCCTTATCTATATCTTCTTCTATTTCTTTAATGTTTTCTTCCCAATGACTTTCTAGGGTATCCTGACAAAATACCATGGGGAAAACCTGTGGTTTTATTTCTGCTGAAGGATTGATATGCTCCTTAGCTATTTGTAAAGCTATACTATCAACACCTTTTTTCCCCTTAGGGCAAATAATAACATCTACATTTTGTAAAACTTTTACTGCTTTTAAAGTTAGTAATTCCGGATCTCCCGGGCCTACACCTATACCGTATAATTTTCCCTTCACAAAATGTCCTCCTCTTTTTTTGCTGAGTTTGTTTGAATAGTTCCCTTGTTTTATGGGATAGCTGTAATTGAATCTTGTTAGGTTTTTATTTGCTAGCTGAAAGGATATAAATAGTGTTTTCTGCTTCCATCAAGGTATAGTTTCCCGTGAAACGTCCCTTTGACACTCCTATGGAAACCACTTCTATATCTTTAAATTCTCTAGATTTCAAACCTTCCAGTCCTTTGTTTAGGGTTTCTATAGTCACAGCTGTAATTACAACTCTGCCCCCTACTGGCATTTGGTCTATGGTATAGTCCAAAATCCAGGGCATTTCACCACAGCTACCACCAATGAAAATTCTATCGAAGTCCTGTATTTTTTCCAACTCATTCTTTGCTCTGCCTTCTAATATTTCTATATTATCAGCTTCAAAGGCTTCTTTGTTAGCTTTTAATAATTCTAGGGCTGCTTCTTTAAACTCTATTGCATATACTTTGCCTTTTAGTAATTTTAATGCAGCTTCTATGGATACAGAGCCTGTCCCTGCTCCCACATCTACTAAGGTATTATCATCTGTTAACCTTAGTTTTCCCATAACCACAGCCCTGACTTCTTCCTTAGTCATTGGAGCTTTTCCCCTTATAAAATAAGTATCAGGAATGCCAAAACTATTGTAGTTCCATTTTTTATTCATTATCAATCACCACCACCGACATTTTATAGGGAGAATTTGCGATAATTTCCTCAGGCTTACCTTCCAAAATTCTTTCTTCTGGATAGGATAATTCTTCCCCCACTACCATTCTTGTATTTTCTAACCCGGATTCTATTAATATTTCTGCTATTTTTTCTGGTGTATGGATAGTATCTGTCAACAATCCAACCTTTTTGCTTTTCTTTAATTCTTCTAAGAAGTTTTGTTCCCTACCATGCAGACTCATTAGAGGCGCCTCTTGCCAGGAATCTTTTATCTTAGCAAACAAATATTGTAAGGATGTAATACCAGGTATTACTTCTATTTCATCCTTAGAAAAATGTTTTTTAATATAAGTTAGCATNCTATAAAAACCTGTATCACCTGAAAGTATAATAGCTATATTATTTCCTTCCCTATTTTCCTTAATATAATCTATAACTGCCTTTAGGTCTCCAGTGATGGGAAAGGTTCTGCCCTTAAAATCATCAAAGGTTTGTAGGTTTCTCCTTCCCCCTATAAGGATATCACTGTTTTCCACAGCACTACGGGCTGCTGGTAGTACATAATCCCTATGTCCTGGACCTATACCAATTACCTGTATTTTCTTCATTTCCTGAATTCCTCCAATAACCTCTCTCCATCTGGACACAGGGACAATACACCATGTTCCATAGAGAATATCAAGGTACCGATTTCTATTTCTCCCATAGTACGTTCCTTGGCTTTTTCTGTGATTTTTCTAGCTATTATGGAGAAAACTTCTTCTTTATCCATATCTTTAATCAAAGTGACAGCTTCTTCTGTAGTGTTGCAGTTTAAAACACTGGATATTTCCTCAGATGTGGCTCCTAATACTCCCAGATAGGCTGCTAGGATTTCTCTTCTACCATCAGCTATCTTACTGTGGGTGTGAAAAATACCTCCCGCTACCTTTACCAACTTACCTATATGTCCTACTAAAAAGATTTTTTTGATTTTATACTCCACTGCCTTATCTAACATAAAACCAACAAAGTTGCTGGTTTTTATTAAATTTTCTTCACCTATATAATATGTGTTTTTAAGTAAATCCCTTCCATAATTGCCTGGAACAAAGATTAGGTTTTCCTTTCCATCTTCTTTTGCTATGGAAATTTCTAGGGCCAAAGATTCCTTCCAAGCCTCCTCTGACATAGGCTCTACTATACCTGAGGTGCCTAATATGGAAATTCCACCCATTATCCCTAACTTTGGATTAAAGGTTTTAAGGGCTACCTTTTCCCCACCAGGGACTGTGATTTCTATATCTACTCCCCTGTCCAATCCTATAACCTTCCTAACTTCTCTTTCAATCATTTGCAAGGGTATAGGGTTAATAGCCGACCTACCGATAGGTACAGGTAAACCTTTTTTTGTAACTCTACCTACTCCTATGCCACCCTCTATATTTATTATATTATCCTGTCTCCACTTGACCTTACTATAGATGGTCAATCCATGAGTAGCATCTGGATCATCTCCACCATCTTTTAAAATCCCACAAGAAGCCCATTCTGCTTCTAATTTGAAATCTATGGTTTCTAGTTTTAAATCCCAGCCCTTTGGAGTGGATATTTTAATTTCTTTTATTTCTTGTTTTTCTAACAGTCCTTTAACCGCTGCCTTAGAAGCAGCTGTAGCACAAGAACCTGTAGTATAGCCATAACGTAGTTTTTTACCGTCTTTTACAATGTATTTTTCCATGGAATTTTACTCCTATTTTAATGTGTAAAATATATGCCTTGGTTTTTTATCTTGTGATCATATATAATATTGCATTTATTATGGCTGCTGCCACTGTACTTCCACCTTTTCTTCCCTCTGTAGTAATATAGGGAACATTTCTTTTTACTAATTCTTCTTTAGACTCTGCTGCTCCCACAAAACCTACTGGTACACCTACAACTAGAGCCGGTGTTTTCTCACCATCATCTATATGTTGACATAATTGAAATAGAGCTGTTGGTGCATTACCTATTACAAATATTTTAGTATCTTCATCTTTTACAGCCTTTTCCATAGCGACCATAGACCTGGTTAAGCCCTTTTCCTTGGCTTCTTTTGTGACTTCAGCATCATCTACTAGACAATAAATTTCACAGTTTAATTTTTTTAAAACCCTTTTATTTATTCCTGACATGGCCATTTTAGTATCAGTATAAATCTTACAACCTTCCTTTAATGCCTTTAATGCAGAATCTATAGCATCTTGGCTAATCTTCGTAATATCACCGTATTCAAAATCTGCACTGGTGTGAATGACCCTTTTAATTATTTTACCTTCTCTTTCAGGGAAGGTTTTATCTCCTAGTTCTTCTGTAATAATTTCAAAACTTTTTGTTTCAATTGCCATTGGATCTTTAATATATTCCATATTTCTGCCCCCTTCTTCTAGGATTTAATTATTTTTCCTCCCCCAGAAATAATGTCATAACTAGAAAAGGATATATAGTTTTCTTTATATTCTTTTTTCTTCATTTCAAACAAAAACTTTTCTTTATCAAATTCTATATCATTATATAGTATGCCTATAACAGAACCACTATGGGCCACATTAATACCATAGGCCCCCAGTTTATCACTTGTTTGGTAAATATCTTCTAGGCCTATTTTATGAAGGATTTTTTGGTTGGCAAAGGCACTTATAGTGGATGCCCTTCCTATTTCCCTTATATCTTGATTTTTTATTCCTTTTTCAAAATATCCTAATGCTTTTTCAAGGTTTTTTTCATTATCTTTTAATATTTCACTACGATCAGTCTTTCTAAAATCTATAGTGTTGATACTTTGTCTTCCTTCCAATATTAAGACCTTGCAGGCTGGTAATTGCCCATATCTTTTTATAAAATTCCCCTTTAAGTGGTCAAATAAAGTAATATCTGAAAAAACTATGCTATCCGTAGGTTCTATTTTGATACATAATTTTGATATCTCTTCTTCTGAGGGTTCTTTACCAAGATATTTTGCTATTGCCACTGCTGTTGCTACTAAATCTGCCGTACTACTGGCCATTCCTTTGGCAATAGATATTTGGGAATCTATCTTTAAACCTATTTCATCATAATCCTGTCTATTATAACCATAATACCTAAATACTTCATCCAACATCCTATAGGCTTTTTTATATCGATACCTACTGTTTCTTATATCTTTTTCTGCCATTTCCATGATACTTACTTTGCTAAAGAGGTTAATGCCATAGGAGATGAGTTTTTCCCCTCCTTGGATATAACCCTGTATCAATTCACCACAGGAGGCAGGGCATATAGCCTGAATCATTCTTCTCCACCCTCTTTTATCCGTTATAGCTGGTCTAAATACTCGTCTATATTAATTGTCCTATTACCTCTAGTGGCCTATCTATTTCTCTTTCTAGTTTTGGAAAATCTTTTTCTTCTATGGTAAATATTACAACACTAGCTGGTCCAGCTGATCTTTTTAAATCTACTTTAGGATTTTCTTTAACTTTAAGTTTTGTATTATTGGCCTTGGCTAAGTGGTTTGCCTCATACAGGACACCCTTGGATCCTACGGGATAAATTTCTTTAACTCCCCCTAAAGTTAAGAGTTTTCGAAGGTCTTTTATGCTGCACATTTCATCAGGAGAATTTACAACTTCATCCCCCATTTTAGGAATACCCAAAAGGACTACATAGTCCCCTTTTTGGGATTTATTTGCCCTTATATCATCTTTTTTTATTTCTCCTATTATAGTGATTCCCATAGCTGTTTGGCAGGTTGGCACATTTTCCTCTGTACTGCCATTTAATGCGGTAACATCAATATCTGCTTCCCCTAATAACTTTTCTATACCTTTTATAATTTTTCTACCCGTAGGTTCCATTTCAACAGATAAGGTATCAATAACCGCAAGAATTTCTGCACCAATAGACAGGACTTCCATTACTGCCACCCTTGCTGTATAATATCCTGTAACTTCCTCTGGAACTTTGACTACATCGTGGGGTTTATTACCTATTCCCCCTAAGGAATCACAGGCAATAACTAAGAATTTATCATTTTCTTGGTTTATTAATGTTAAATCCCTAAATCTGCTAACCTTCATGTCTTTTCCCCTTTAAAATTTTTTCATAAATAATAGTAGCTAGAATAATATTGACCAGAGATGCTATGGTAAGTGGTATCCAGATTGCCATAAATAGTGGCCACCCACCAAAGGGTAGTCCTAATACTAAGGAAAGTGGTACTGCCATCAAGGCTCCCACTGGTCCATTTAATATGGTCACTATTATTATTGCAAATATCTTAGATACGTTTTTATATACCCAACCAAAGACATATACAAAGAAAAACATTTGTAATGATACTAGAATATGCATTGGTAGTGTCATGGGAAAGGCTGCCATAGCTGATGATAATAAATGTCCTAGTATTCCCACCACTGCCCCTGCCAATGGGTTGATATAAATAGCTGCAAAAAATGCTGCCATGGAATCAAAGGCAATACTTCCCTGAACCTTGATACTAGCACCAATAATACTTATAGCTATTAACATTGCGATTTGTACCATGCTTCTAGTATTATTTATCTCTCTAATTTCCCTTTTAAACATCCTCATCTCCCTTTCTGTTGTTTTTTTATATTACTTTATACTCTTTTATACTCCCTACACCTATCTATAAAACCCTTCACAAATTCCAAATTGCTATAAAAATGTATATGAGGAAAAGCCCCTAGGGTATTGTGTTTTTCTATTCCACAACCCCAGGTCTTTATAACCTTACCATTTCTTTTCTTATACACCTGATAAATATAGTCAGCATCCTCTATCTCCACCATTGAACGATGAAATTCATGGCTTTTGATTGTGAGTTTTTCTTTGAAAAATCTGCTGTTTTCTTGGGTTTCTATTTGGCAATAGCCGAAGTTCTGCAATCTCTTGGTCATCTTACCTCTGCCATCAAAAACCCCTACCATTGAATATGTGTGCCCTTCAATGTCTTGGATGTCTTTTGTCAAGTACATAAACCCACCACATTCAGCATATATGGGTAGACCTGACTTGGCTTTTTCTAATATTGCACCTCTTATTTCATGATTTTTCTCCAATTCCTTTCCAAATACCTCTGGAAAGCCACCACCTATATATATGCCATTTATATCTTTAGGTAATGATTTATCTTTTAAGGGACTAAAGGGTATCAAATCACAACCTAAGTCCTTTAGTAAATCTAAATTGTCTTCATAATAGAAATTAAANGCGTCGTCATAGGCATAGGCTATTTTAATTCTTTTGTCAGGACTAATCGGAGTCTTATCTGGAATTTCTTTTATTTCTATATTCCTAGATAGTTGAATTAACTTGTCTATGTCTATTGTTTCCTCCACCATTTCTACTATTTCTTGTATCTTTTTATCTAGGACAGGGACCTCCCCACAGGGTATTAAACCTAAATGTCTGCTTTCTAATTTGATATCTGTATTCTTTTTTAAATATCCTACACAGGATATACCCGTATCTCTTTCAATGGCTTCCTTTAGTAATTCATAATGGGACTGGCCTGATAGGTTATTAATAATAACCCCTACAATATCTACTTCTGGATCATAGTTTTTATATCCTAATACCATGGCAGCAGCACTTGAGGACATGCCCCCACCATTGATTACCAAAATAACTGGCAGGTTGAGTATTTTACTTATATGGGCGGAGCTTCCCTCATCTTTTTGAGTTCCCATTCCATCATATAGGCCCATGACTCCTTCTACTACAGCAATATCTTCTGGTATTAGATTTTTATGAAACAAGTCCTTTATTATATCTTCTTCTAATAAATGGGCATCTAAATTCCTGGAAGGATTTTGTGTAATATATTTATGAAATTGCGGGTCAATATAATCAGGCCCTACCTTAAAGGGTTTTACTGACCTTCCTCTTTTTTTCAAGGCACCCATAATGCCAGTAGATATGGTGGTTTTCCCTACACCACTCTGGGTGCCAGCTAATAAAAATCCTCTAGCAAGGTTCATATCTATCCCAGCCTTTTTACTGCTTCTAAGGCGTTGTAGGCAGCTTCTAGGCTCTTGTCTATATCTTCATCTGTCATAGCAGCATTGATAAAGGTGGCTTCAAATTGTGATGGGGCTATATATACTCCCTGTCTCAGCATTTCCTTGAAATAAACAGCATACTTTTCTGTATCAGAGGTTAGGGCAGCATCAAAGTTCACAACATTCTTATCAGTAAAGAACATACATGACATGGAACCAACAGCATTAAATGATGCATCAATGCCCAAGGTCTTTACATGGTCTTTTAACCCTTTTTCTAATCGTTTAGCTTTTTTATCTAATTCTACATAGATGTTTGGATTATCTCTTAAAATCTTTAATGTTGTATATCCAGCTGTCATAGCTAGAGGGTTTCCTGATAGGGTTCCTGCTTGATAAACTGGTCCTATTGGTGACATTTGTTCCATGATTTCTTTCCTGCCGCCAAAGGCTCCTACCGGCAATCCTCCACCTATAATCTTGCTATAACATGTTAAGTCTGGTGTTATTCCATAAATACTTTGGGCACCTTCATAAGCTACACGGAATCCTGTCATTACTTCATCATATATTAATAGACTGCCATATTCCTCTGTAATAGTTCTAAGTCTGTTGGCAAATTCCTGTGTTGAAGGAACTACACCCATATTGCCTGCTACTGGCTCTACTATTACTCCAGCTATATCTTCCCCATGGGTTTTAAATATTTCTTCTAGGTTCTCTATATCATTATATCTAGCAGTGATAGTGTTTTTTACCACATCTTCCGGTACACCAGGACTATTGGGAACTCCATGGGTCAAGGCTCCTGATCCTGCCTTGATCAATAGACTATCTGAGTGGCCATGGTAGTTACCATTGAATTTTACAATCTTACTCCTGCCTGTATATCCTCTGGCCAATCTCAAGGCTGTCATGGTGGATTCTGTTCCTGAATTTACCATTCTGACCATTTCTAATGAAGGTATGGACTCTACCATTAATTCTGCCATTTTTATTTCTATTTCTGTGCAAGCACCAAAACTAGTACCTCTATCTACTACCTCTTTTAAATTTTTTACTATTTCCGGGTGACAATGTCCTAAAATCAAAGGTCCCCAAGACCCTACATAGTCAATATACTTATTTCCATCTTCATCATAGATATAGGTACCTTCACCCCTTTTTATAAAGGGTGGATCCATATTTACTGAAGAAAAGGCTCTTACAGGGCTATTTACCCCTCCTGGTATATATCTTTGTGCTTTTTCAAAAAGTGTTTTAGATNTTTGAANATTCATTAACTATGCCTCCTTATCCACTCTGCCATATCCTTTGCAAAGTATGTCAAAATCATATCTGCACCAGCNCTTTTTATGGCTGTTAAGGCTTCTACCATACTTTCCTCACCTTTTAGCATCCCTTGATTAGCTGCNGCNTTTAGCATGGCATATTCACCACTTACTTGATATGCAGCTACTGGTACATTACAGTTGTTTTTCACGTCTCTGATAATATCTAGGTATGCCATGGCTGGTTTTACCATAATAATATCAGCACCTTCATCTAGGTCATATTCCACCTGACGTAAGGCCTCTAGACGGTTACCTGGATCCATTTGATAGGTTTTTCTATCTCCAAACTGGGGTGCAGAGTTTACAGCCCCTCTAAAGGGTCCATAAAAAGATGAGGCATATTTTACACTATAACTCATAATTGGTATATGCTTGAAATTGTTTTCATCCAATACTTCCCTAATCCTGCCTACCCTGCCATCCATCATATCAGAAGGAGCTACCATATCTGCCCCAGCTTCTGCATGAGATAGGGCGATTTTTGCCAGCACTTCTATACTTTCATCATTTAGTACTGTGTCCCCTTCTACCAATCCACAATGACCATGGCTGGTATACTGACACATACATACATCGGTAATTACTACTAGATTAGGATAATGTTTTTTTATTTCCCTTACAGCCTGTTGTACAATACCATCTGCTGCATAAGCTCCCGATGCTCCCTCGTCCTTTTTATCTGGTAAGCCAAATAATACAACAGCTTTTATACCTAAATCATTTACTTCTTTTACTGCTTCCTTTAATTGATCAATGGAATGGTGATATTGTTCCGGCATATTGGGAATTTCTTTTTTTATGTTTTCCCCGTGTACCACAAACATAGGATAGATTAAATCTGAAATATTTACTCGAGTTTCTTTAACTAAACTACGAATTTCTCCGCTGCTTCTCAGTCTTCTAGATCTTTTAAAATCTTTCATAATTCTTCTCCTTCCTTAATTTTTTCGGCCAAGGCCTTGACAGTATATTCTTCTGGTTCTATGGATATGGAAAGTCCCAAGTCTTTAGCTGTTTTTCTAGTAATAGGGCCTATAACAGCCACTTTGCTATCCTTTATAAGATCCTTATTTTCTTCACCTAATATTTCCATAAAGTTTCTAACTGTTGAAGAACTGGTGAATGTGATATAGTCTACAGGCTCTTTTAAAATCTCTACTAATTCCTCTCTCCTATAGGTTGGAACCGTAGTACGGTATATATCCATATCCTCTACTATAGCCCCCATTTCGTCCAATCCAATAGCCAATGCCTTTCTTGAAATATCAGCCCTCGGTAATAAAACCTTGTCTCCCTTAGTAATTTTATCCTTGATAGCTTCTAGTATTCCTTCTGCCGTATAGACATCTGGTATAATATCTACAATTATACCCCTATCTTCCAAGGCGCTTTTAGTGGAAGGGCCTACTGCGTGGATTTTTCCATTACCTATATTGCGAACATCTATATTTAATACCCTTAATCTATTGAAAAATGCCTCTACACCATTTACACTGGTAAAAATAATATGATTGAACTCTTTTAGATTCTCAAACCCTTTGTCGATTTCTATAAAACTTTCTGGCTCTTTTATTTCAATAGTAGGATATTCTATAATTTCTGCCCCTAATTCTCTTAACTCTCTTGATAAATCACTGGCCTGTGTTCTAGTACGGGTTATTAAAATTCTTTTTCCTTGTAAAGGTAGATTTTCAAACCAATTTAATTCTTTTCTCAAATTTACCACTTGTCCAATGATAATAATTGAAGGGGATTTAATATTATTCCTTCTAACTACTTCTACGATGTTTTCTAAAGTACCTGTTACTGTTCTTTGATAGGAAGTAGTTCCCCTATGTATTAGGGCTACTGGTGTATTTTTGTCCTTGCCATATAGCATTAACTTTTCTGTTATTTCTTGTAAATTGCCTACTCCCATTAGGAATACAAGGGTTCCTTTTAATTGTGCCAATGCTTCATAGTTTACGCTTTCCTCTGCCTTAGTAGGATCTTCATGACCAGTGATTACATGAAAGGATGTACTGACATTTCTATGGGTTACAGGTATACCTGCATAATTAGGTACTGATATGGCAGAGGTTATACCTGGAACAATTTCAAAGGGTATTCCCTCTTTATATAAGTCTATGGCTTCTTCCCCACCTCTACCAAAGACTAGAGGATCCCCTCCTTTAAGTCTGGTAACTATCTTACCTTCCTTTGCCTTNTCTACTAATAATTTATTGATTTCTTCCTGTGTATATTTATGATGTTTCGGGGTTTTACCCACATCTATTATTTCTGTTCCTAGTTTTCTGTATTTTAATAAGTCTTCATTTGCCAATCTATCATATAAAATCACATCAGCTTTTTTTATACAATTTAATCCTTTAAGAGTGATCAGATCTTTGTCTCCTGGGCCTGCACCCACTAAATAAACATAGGGTTTTTTCACAAAACCCCTCCTCTCTATTTCAAGAATTTCTTGCCACCAAGGTCTATTATCCCTTGGGCTAATTTTTCCCCTATCGTTAAGTAATCTTCAAATTTACCTTTTTCTGTGTGTCTTATTATGGTCTGGCCATCTACAGAAGCTACCATTCCTGTAATTTCCAGATCATCACCTATTCTTTTTCCATAAGCACCTATGGGGGCATGACATCCACCCTCTAATATCTTTAAGAATATTCTCTCCCCCATCACACAATTATAAGTATCTGTATCATTTATTTGTTGGAGCATTTCTACAATTTCTTTATCGTTTTCCCTTATCTCACAACCTAGGGCTCCCTGTCCTACAGCTGGTGTAAAATTCTCTGTATCTAAATAATAAAAATTTTCATTACTATAGCCTAAACGATTCAGCCCAGCAGCAGCTAAAATCACTGCATCTAATCCTTCTGTATCCATCTTACTTAATCTAGTAGCTACATTACCTCTAATATCAACCATTTCTAAGTCTTCCCTTAAACTTAGCAATTGGGCTTTTCGCCTCAGACTACTGCTGCCTATTCTTGCTCCCTTAGATAATCTGTCTAGTGAATTGTCTTCCTTCATCACTATAACATCTCTAGGATCCTCTCTCTTAGTAATAGCACCTAAAATTAGCCCCTCCGGAGCTTCAGCAGGCATATCCTTCATACTATGAACAGCTATATCAATTTCCTCAGTCAGCAATGCTGTTTGTATCTCTTTTACAAACAGACCCTTACCCCCTATCTTACTAAGGGTTTTGTCTAAAATCATATCACCTTTTGTCTTGATTTTAACAATCTCATATTCGTATTGGGGAAATTTTTCTTTTAATGTATCAATAATAATTTCTGCCTGAGTTAGTGCCAATGCACTGGTTCTGGAACCTATTTTAATTTTTCTCATTTTATCACGCCTTTTTACTGATATAATTTTATTATGTTTTTAACTTTCTTTAAAACACTCATATATTGACCACATATCTTTCTTAATATCATCTATGGAATTATTAAAATCTATATCATATACCAATTGTCTGAAAAGCTCTCGTCTATCTTTGATAGAAATTATCTCATTGAGTGCTTTGCTTCTTATATCTCCCAATGTGTCTACAATACACCCATATTCCTCACCATATAAAGATTCTAAATCCCGTCTGATCTTACCAGATAACATAGGGCTTTTTCCTTCTGTAGACACAGTAATGGTAAGGTTGCCTCGGTTAATTGATGCAGGTAAAATAAAATCCGATAATTCTTCAGAATCAGCCATATTTATAAATGTATTATTAACCTGGGCCTCTTGGTAACATTGTTTGTTTACATCAGGGTTGTCAGTGAGGGCATATGCTAAATAACAATTCCTTAAATCACCCGGTCTGTAATCCCTTTTTATATATATAATTTTATTTTCCCCTGCCAAGTTGTGTAATGTGGTTGTAATATTAGGACTGATGACAGTAATATCCGCACCATAATCTAATAAACTTATTACTTTTCTTTCTGCTACCTTTCCCCCACCTATTACTTTACAAGATCTACCTTTAAGTTTTAGCATTATTGGATAATATAAAGACATAGAAGACTCCCTTTCTAGTGTTTTGTATTTACTTAGTTTTAAATCCTAGAAATTCATCTACAAAGGAAGCCATTTCCTCGCCTCTTCCCTTTATACCTGCATTCTTTAATTGTAATATGGGTATACGCCACATCTTTTTAACTAAACTTCTAGTGATAATTTCTATTGTGTTTTTATCTTTTTCTTTTAAATGAGGCAGTTTATTAAACATTTTTGATAATTCCTCATCTGTTAATTCTTGACTGTAATTTTGAATAGCTTTGATTTTTGGATACACAGGCAAACAATTATACCAATCTTCATAATCCTTTAGGGCCGTTTCAATATATGCCTGAATTTCATGTATTAGTTCTTTTCTAAATTCCAAGTTTTCATCAGCAATATCCTTTAACTGATCTATATGAAATAGTTTTACACCATCTATCTCTCCAATAGATGGCTCCACATCCCTAGGCAGGGCTATATCCACAATGCATAAAGGTTTATTAGCTGGATGATATTCCTCAAATTCGTCCTTATAGTAGATATAATGTGGTGCACCAGTAGCACTAATAATAATATCTACTTCATTTAGTACACTATGCTTTTCCCCAAAGTCTATGTGGTGAATATTGTTATATTCATTAATTATGTCTATTACCCTTTCTTTAGTTCTATTGCAAATATAAATTTTCCCAACACCTTTATCAATGAGGTGTTCTACTGCTAATCTGCTCATCTCTCCATATCCTACTACTAGAACTTTTTTATTTTCTAAACCATTAAAATAATTTTCAACCTGTTTTACAGCAATAGAACTAATAGATAAGGAGTTTTCAGATATATTGGTTTTTGTCTTAATTTCTTTTGCCGCAGTTATTGCTCCCAGGAATAGTTTATTCAATATCTTACTACTGGACTTAACCTCTAAAGCAATATCATGGGCGTCTTTTACCTGTCCTAATATTTGATCCTCTCCTAAAACCAATGAATCTAGGCCACAACAAACTTCATATAAATACTTGGCAGCAAACCTATCATTCTTGAATAAATACTTACCTTCTATTTCTTCAAAGTCTAACTGAAAGAAATCTATATAAAAGTTTTTAAACCATTCCTCCGCCCTATTCATATCATCTACTACAGCTATTATTTCACTACGATTACAGGTAGAGAGAATTACAACCTCCTCTATAAAAGGGTCTTTCTTCATTAAATCATATGCTGCATATAGCTTAGATTTAGAAAATGCTACTTTTTCCCTAAGACATATTGTAGAATTTTTATGACTAATACCAAAGACAACCACTTTCATTTTTTCACCTTCTATATTTTTAAAGTGTAGATTCAATAGCCTGTCTACCTCTTTCTATAACTATATCAGCTATCCTTCTATCTGCTCCAATATGTTCTCCCATAACAAACTTAATTTCGGGGTATTTTTCCTTTATTTTTCCTAGATCTTCTGGAATATCTTTTTGAATATGATTCCCTTTAAATAAGAACATCGGTACAATTACAATTTCTTGTACACCTACTTTTACTAATTCATCTATTCCTTCTTCAAAGCTAGGCTCAGAAAACTCCATAGACCCATATCCTATTACAGGAAACTCTTCAATAGTATCCCCCTTTATCATGCTTACTATTTTTTCTAATATCTCATCTGCTTCTTTTGCCCTACTACCATGTGCCAATATAAATAATCCTTTTCTCATTTAAATTCCTCCTTTTTAGAATAAAAAAAAAACCTTTCTATTTTAGTGGGTTTTTATATATAAGAACTTTATTTATTATACTAGACAAAAAACCCTGCCCACCGAAGGTCCTTGTTGATTTTTAGGCATGGTCTCCTGACTTGTGAATCCCTTTACTATCGACGCCTTCCCAAATATATTTCAGTGGCTCTTGTCGATTTCATCCTCACTTACAGTAGCGGGGGCTGTAGTGGAATTGCACCACTTTCCCATCTAGTTTCCTTATGAAACACCTAAATGTATCTATATTTTTAATTTTTCATATTAATATCATATCAAAAAATTATAAGTTTTTCAACAAAAGATTTTATTGCTGCCTATATTCATAATGTTAATGTTAACCTCAACAAAATATTAATGCAATTTCCATCAAAAGATGATAAAATAAGTAGATGACCAAAAGTTATGGGTTTAAACTTTTGTGTCAGTCACTTATGCAGAGCGAAAGTAGATGACCAAAAGTTATGGGTTTAAACTTTTGTGTCAGTCACTTATGGAATTTGTAATTCAAGGGGGATTTAAATGAAAAAACTTTCTCTAACTTTAATATTCTTAATAGTTTTCAGTGCTATTGCTTATCTTTATATACCTCCCTATTTATCAACTACTTCTAATAAGAATATAGTTGAAATAACAATACCTCAAGGTGCATCATTAAACCATGTTTCTCAACTTCTTTACAATAAACAGGTTATTAAAAGTAAGTTGTGGTTTAAATATAAAGCTCAATCTGAAAAAATCGATAAAAAAATTAGACCTGGTACTTATACCTTTAACTCTAATATATCTATAGATGAAATCTTTGAATTAATACAGCAAGGGGGATCAAATGCCTCTATAGTATTAACTATACCAGAGGGTTTCACTATATATCAAATAGCACAAAGAATTGAAAGTTCTGGTTTAGGTAAAGTGGAAGACTTCATAGCAACTACAAAAAAATATTTTAAGGAAAAGGGTTATGATTTTCCAACAGAAGATATTTTTTATGAAATGGAAGGGTATTTATACCCAGATACTTATTATTTTAATGCTGAACAAGATATGATGGATATTGTAGGGACCCTTGCCCAAACAATGGACAAGGTTTTTACTGATGAATATAAATCAAAGGCCAAGGAGATGGATTTATCTTTACACCAAGTTTTAACCATTGCTTCATTAATAGAGAGGGAAGCCTATAGTAATGAAGAAATGTCTAAGATTAGTGGTGTTATTTATAATCGTATAAAAAAGAATATGTTATTAGGAATCGATGCCACTGTGATTTATGGGATTGGTAAAGGAGAAAAACATATAAATAGAGTGCTTTACTCCCATTTAGAAGATCCTTCTCCCTTCAACACTTATCAACATTTAGGACTTCCCCCGGGACCTATTGCAGCACCATCTAAGGCAGCCATTAATGCAGCTTTATATCCTGAAAAACATGATTATCTTTATTATGTTTTAAGTGAAGATGGTCATGTATTTAATCGTACCTACGAGGAACATAAAGTAGATGCAGACAAATATCATAAAAGTTTAAAATAAAAAATCAGCCTTTTGTAATCTAACTTGCAAAAGGCTGATATTCTATCTAGCTATTCTTCTAAAGATATATTCCCTAATGTTAAAGCTACTACATTTCCATGGGAATCTTTGATAGGTGCTACAATTGTAACACAATATGTATTAGTATATATTGATATATAAGGTTCTGATATAGAAATTTTCCCCTTCATAACTTCTTTAAAAAAGGGTCTAAAAGAAAAATTTTGTTTTCCCTTTACTTTTTCTCCCATTAACAAAATTGTCCTAGTATCACCTAGTTTATCAACAATTCCTAGGATATCAAATTCTTTGTGCTTTCTATAATAATCTCTTAATAAAGATTCTAATTCTTCCCCTTGTATATTGTCTATATTTTTCTTACATGCCATTTCTTCCATAACTTTTTTCCCATTATTTATTTTATTTCTTATTTCGTCTGTGATTACAAATTCTTTTGCAAAACCTTCTATGATTTTTTGTACATCCTCTGCCATTTGTCCTAACTGTTTTATTGATTCAAATATAATTCCTAAAGAAGAGGTTTGTACCTCTGTAGATGCAACAGCTTCCTCAGTAAAGGCAACAGAATTTTGTGTGGCTATTGTGATATCTTCTATCACTTTATTAGTTTTTTGAACTAAATTAGACTCATTTTCAGCTAAAAAATATATTTCATCAATAGCCTTTGATGTATCTTCCGTAGATTCTACAATATACCTAAATTGAGTTTTGCTCTCGTCAATAACTTTAATATTTTCCTCCATGTGATGGGTTTCTCTATCAATTTCTGATGCAATATTTTTTATACTTCTAGTTATATCATCAACAGTTTCCTCGATTTCATTGGCTGATTGAGATGATTGTTCTGCTAATTTTCCTACTTCTCCTGCCACAACAGCAAATCCCTTCCCAGATTCTCCTGCCCTAGCAGCTTCAATAGAAGCATTAAGAGCCAATAAATTTGTGTTTTTACTAATATCAGAAACGGCTGTGGTAATGCTTTGTATCTTTTCTACCCTTTTTTCTAAGGTTTTTATATCTTTAGCTAGTTCAATTATCCAATTAGTATTTTGATTTAATGTTTGCAATGTCTTTTCAAAGGTATTTATACTTTCCTTTACAACATCTATCATATTGTTAGAAATTTCTTTTGTTTTTTTGGATTCATTTAATATGTTGAGTATGTCTTCCTCAATTTTATCTGTATATTCTTTGATATTGATAATAGACTTATTTTGATTGGTAGCTTCATTAGCAATGTCTGTGATGGCAACAGCTATTTCTTCTCCTGAATTATAAACATGTCTAACATTTTCCTCTAATTCCTGTGCAAAAGTCAAGGTTTTTTGGTTCGATACTGATACCTTCCCTACAAGATTTTTTACATTTTCTAAAAAAGAATTAATAGAATTGCCTAGTTCTTGCATATTACCACTTCTTTGAAGACCTATCTTAGAGGTTAGATCTCCTTTTGCTATATCACTAACAACTTCATTCAGAGCCTTAATTTCCTTGCTTTTACTAAAAATCATACTCTATCCCTCCCCCTTTTAAAAAACCTCCTGTTTCATTTATATTATAGAAGTACTAAAAAAAAGCTTAAACTAGTAAAATATAAATACTATCCCTTTTACCCTTATATATTCATTGTATCAATAGATAGTCATATCATCAATATAAGTTATAAGATTTTCTTGTGTCTCTGTAACTTTTTTACAAAAACCAAAAAATCCTCCATACAATATGTATGGAGGATTTTGTTCATATCGCAACGACCTACTCTCCCAGGCAGTTTCCCGCCAAGTACCATCAGCGCTGAAGGGCTTAACTTCTGTGTTCGAGATG
>JGI24708J26588_10001098_pt1 | contig 21450 bp, 19 predicted proteins | sample BioPla1DNA2_FD_26588 | JGI IMG/M metagenome (IMG submission 26588) | reverse complement strand
TATTAGTGACTGCAAAAAAGTGACTTACTTCCTTTATTCTGCAACCAACTAATTATAATGTAATGTAATTTTCATCTTATGTCAATCATGGTCACAATAATTCAAAGTTTTTTAAGTTTTTAGTACTAAAGATTTATTATAACCAACCATCTAACTTAATAATCAATAATACATATCAAAAATCCTCTAATCAATATATACAATATTTATATTTGAGGCTTTTGACCTTGCATTTTATTTACTTAAGATAATTTATGAATAAACAATCCACTCCGCAATTTTGGTTCAAACCAGGTGGATTTTGGTGGCATTAATTTATCTGCATCTGAGACATCAAATAGTTCCGTAATAGAAGTCGGATACATTGAAAATGCCACTGTCATATCTTCTGAAACTCGTTTCTCCAATTCCTTTAATCCCCGAATTCCTCCGATAAAATCAATTCTGTTATCAGTCCTTGGATCCTCAATCCCAAGGATTGGTTTCAACAAATAGTCCTGAAGAATAGAAACATCTAGAGATTTCACAGGATCTAAGCTATCTTTTATTCTATCCTTTGCAGATAAACGATACCATCTACCATCGAAATACATACCAAATACAGCCTTCTCTTCTGGCTCATAGCTATTACTAGCTTTTTCTTCAATCTCAAAATATTCCCTAACTCTTTGTAAGAACTCATCTTTACCCAAACCATTCAAATCTTTTACAACTCGGTTATAGGGCATAATCATTAATTGATCATGGGGAAATAGAACAGATAGAAAATAATTAAATTCTTCTCTACCAGTAAATCCTGGATTTTCCTTCCTCCGTTTTAATCCAACCTTCACTGCAGAAGCTGCCCTATGATGGCCATCGGCTATATAGATACTTTCTATGGTAGCAAATTCATTCTGGATCTTATGTATCTGATCCTCTTTCCATATACGCCATACCTTATGCTGTATTCCATCCACTGCAGTAAAGCTATAGATTGGTTCTTCCTTCTTCACCTGATTTATAACATCATTGATGACTTCCTTAGAACGATAGGCCAAAAAGATTGGACCTGTCTGAGCATCACAAATATCAACATGATTGATTCGATCAATTTCTTTCTCTTCTCTAGTATTTTCATGCTTCTTAATCACATTATTTAAATAATCATCGATGGATGCACAGGCAACCAAGCCCGTTTGGGAACGACCATTCATTATCAATTCATAGATAAAAAAATACTCTTTATCTTCTGTTAGGAAGGTTCCATCCTCTTGCATTTCATCTAGAATCTCTTTGGCCTTCTTATATACTCTTTGATCATAAATATCAACCTCATCGGGAAATGCTGTTTCCGGACGATCTACACGTAGGAAGGATAAAGGTTCCTTTATCACTTCCTCTTTTGCTTCCCTGCGGTTATAAACATCATAGGGAAGAGCTGCTACCCTATCCACAACCTTAGGATTTGGTCGGGTACAAATAAACGGTTTTACTATCGCCATATAATCCCTCCTGTTCAAAGTCTTGCTAGGCTACTTTATACTTCATGCAGTACAACTTCAAAAACTTTCATCGTTCTCTACTCTTACAAAAACCTATGTTTATACTGCCTTGGTTAAACTTTTAAGTTTCTTACTTAATTGATTTACCTTTTCAATGGATTGATTCATCTGAGAAATACGGGAATTTTCATCTTCAATAATAGAAAGTATCTCCTGGGTTGAAGCTGAATTTTCTTCAGAAATGCTGGCCACATTGGTAATCAGCTCTTGTATTTCCATAAAGCTGTTCACTGCATTATTAATTTCCAGCATACTCTTATTTAATTCCTCATTTGTATCAGCAAAAATTTTCTTTAACTGGGTAAAATGATCTGTAATCTCGTTAATATATTCTGTACCTTCACTTACGGCTTTCTCACCTTCTAGGGATTTTTGCGCTGCCTCTTCCGATTTTATAAATATCCCCTGGGTCACTTCTGTTATATTCACAACCAACTCTTGAGTCTGTTCGGAAAGTTTTCTGATTTGATCTGCCACTACAGCAAATCCCTTTCCTTGCTCTCCTGCACGAGCAGATTCAATTGCAGCATTCAAGGCTAATAAATTGGTTTGTGCGGCAACTGAGTTTATCCCTTTCAGCAAATGATTGATGGTGTCTATACTGGTTTTTAAATCAATTACAGTTTCTGCGGTTGATCTAACGGAACCATTGATTAGACTCATCCGATTTGAAATTTCATTCATTTTATTCCAGCCATCTTCAACCTTAAGGGTCACATCATTGGATTTTGTTATAAGTCCTTGGGAAATATCCATGGTATTATTGACCCCCATGACACTATCGGTCATGGTTTGATTGATATGGTTAATATTAGTAGCTTCCTCTTCAATAGCAGTTGCCATCTGCTGAACAGCGATTAATATATTCTTGCTAGCTTCATAAGTCTTTTTGGTACGAGAATCAAATTCTCCGATATGGGTATCCAGCAAGGAGGTCTGTTCATCAACTGTTTGGAAGGTTTCATTGAGTTTTGTCAGAACTTTGGTTGCCTCCTCTTCCTTCTGACTAGCTTTCCGAACCAATTCATTTCCCCATTTGGTTAATAAATATAATACAAGTAAGGCACCATTCATCAAGGTAATAATTGTTAGAATTTCTTTTATACCAACATCGGAATATAAAAATTTTTCAGGTATTAAAAGATATGTGATAATAAAAGCTATATTCAAAAACAGACCAAAGATTGCAATTAGTTCTTTTTTAAAATATAAAGCAATCATTGCTATGGTAACATATAGCATATAATGTTTATTCAAAGCATAGCGATCTACATAAAAAAGTGCAAGGATTACAGTAGCTGATAAAAGCGAAAACAGGAAACCTTTAACGTAATCATTGATCGGTATGAAGTAATTTATCATACATAATGCTATCATGGATAAACCGGCAATAATAGGTACAATACTATCTGCCAAACCTCTAGCAATTACAACCTGAATACATATTAAAACAACCAAGCTAATAACAATTGTTATGTTTACCTTATGTACTCTCTTTGTATTATAATTATCTTTGCTTTGCATAATCTATCTTCCCTTCGATTTTATCTATCGTTTATACTTATTGCAAGTTGTAAAATCCGTAGTAGGATACCCCCATACAAGGTTCCTATTAGAATTCACTATAATTATAAACCAAAACAGGACATGAGTCATGCTTTTTCGCTTAACCCATGCCCTTAATTTTATTATTCTCTATTTTACTATCCTTACTTTGAGTACTCCCTTTATCTTTGCTAATTTCTCCACGACTGCTCTATTATCTGAAGATTCCACATCGATAACGGTATATGCATAATCCCCCTTACTCTTGTTCACTAAATCTGTGATATTAATATCAACTGCGGAAAATGCACCAGTAAACTGGGTTAACATATTCGGTATATTTTTATGCAAAATTGCGATACGTCCTGCCGTTGTACAAACCCCTGCATCGCAATTGGGGAAATTAACAGAGTTTTTAATATTTCCATTTTCTAAGTAATCCTTCAATTGCTTCACAGCCATCACTGCACAATTGTCTTCGGATTCCTCAGTGGATGCACCTAAATGTGGGATCGCAATTACCCCCTCCATGCCTGCGGTTTTCGCATTGGGGAAATCTGTTACGTATTTTGCTACCTTACCAGACTTTAGAGCAACTTCTATATCATCATCTTTTACCAATAAATCTCTTGCAAAGTTCAGGATTACAACTCCATCCTTCATCTTAGCAATTGTATCAGCATTAATCATTTCTTTGGTATTGATATTAGGATCTTCATGCTCGATTAAAGGAGTATGTACGCTAATATAATCACACTCCTTATAAATCTCATCTCTGGTCTTCACATGGATGATATCCCGGGAGAGATTCCAAGCGCTGTCAACGGAGATAAAAGGATCATAGCCGTAAACCGTCATACCAAGACGATTGGCAGCATTAGCAACCAGTACTCCAATGGCACCTAAGCCGATTACACCCATTTTCTTTCCCTGAATTTCCTTACCAGCAAATTGGCTTTTACCTTTCTCTACCAATTTGGCAACATTAGGATCATCTTTTATGGACTGAACCCAATTGATACCACCAACAATATCACGGGATGCTAACATAAGTCCTGCAACCACTAATTCTTTTACACCATTGGCATTGGCTCCTGGTGTATTAAATACTACAATACCTTGCTCAGCACATTTCTCCAATGGTATATTATTAACACCAGCACCTGCTCTGGCAATCGCCTTTAGGTTATCGGAAAACTCCATATCATGCATCCCAGCACTACGTACTAAAATGACATCTGCTTCATTCACGTTCTCAACTTTTTCATATTGCTCAGTAAATTTCTTTAATCCCACTTCAGCAATGGGGTTTAAGCAACAATACTTCATACTTATACTCTCCTTTCTATTCCCACATCCAAAAGTCATTCCGCTTATCAAACACAACTATTTCTCTATTACTTCTCTATTATTTCTCTATTATTTTTTTTAATTGTTTCATTATTATTTTTCTATTATTTCTCTATTACTTCTCAATTATTTCATTATTACTTCTCTATTATTTTTCTATGATTTCACTATTATTTTAAATTCTCAGCTTCGAAATTTTTCATAAACTCAACCAGTTTTTCCACACCTTCCATTGGCATAGCATTATAAATACTTGCTCTCATACCACCAACAGTTCTATGTCCCTTTAAGTTTTCAAGACCTGCAGCTTTTGCTTCTTTTACAAACTTAGCATCCAATTCAGCATCACCGGTAACAAAAGGAACATTCATTAAGGAACGATCTTTCTTTTCCACAGTACCTTTAAACAATTTACTCTGATCTAGATAATCATAAAGGATGGCTGCCTTCTTTTCATTCCTAATCTTCATAGCTTCCAAGCCGCCCATATTTTTAATCCATTTAAATACTTTACCACAGATATAGATTCCATATGCCGGTGGAGTATTATATAAGGATGCATTATCGGCATGAATTTTATATTTTAACATGGTTGGTGTACCAGGTAAGGTATCATCTGTAATCAAATCTTCACGAATAATAGCGATAACTACACCTGCTGGACCGATGTTCTTTTGAACTCCACCAAAGATAAGTCCATAGTTGGTAACATCCACTGGTTCGGAAAGGAAACAGGAGGAAACATCAGCTACTAAAGTCTTGCCTTTTGTATTTGGGAGAGTTTTAAATTTGGTTCCATAGATAGTATTGTTCTCGCATATATATACATAATCAGCATTTTCGGAAATTGGCAGATCAGAACAATCTGGAATATAGGAAAATGTTTTATCAGCGGAGGAAGCAATGGCATTGGCAGTACCATACATTTTAGCTTCCTGATATGCTTTCTTGGCCCACTGACCTGTTATGATATAATCAGCTACCTTGTTCTTCATAAGATTCATGGGAATCATGGCAAATTGTTGGGATGCACCACCCTGTAGAAAAAGAACCTTATAATTATCAGGTATGTTCATTAAATCTCTTAGATCTTTCTCAGCTTCCTGAATAATTTCCTCGTATGCCTTGGAACGATGGCTCATCTCCATGACAGACATTCCAGTTCCTCTGTAATCTAGCATCTCATCTGCTGCTTCTTTTAATACTTCTTCCGGTAACACGGCCGGACCTGCTGAAAAATTATAAATTCTACCCACTTTCATATCCTCCTTACGAATCCATACTCTTGTTTATCTATTCTATTTAGATTTAATTTTCATTATAGAACTACGTTATTTTTTTGTCAATATCTTTGTTGTCAAGTATTGTATAATTAAAAGATTTTTTTGATAAATATTCGTTCTCTTCATCATAAGGAATTATTCCTTTTCTTATATGGTAAAGAGGCACTGGTAATCTTATCATGGATACCAGTGCCATGCAGTGGCATAGTAAAATATTCCTACTACCATACTAGTCTTTTTTCATATCTTCTTCCGTAAATACATCTTTTAAGGCTGCTCCAGGAGCTACCATTGGCCAAACCTTATCATCACTGTCAATAATACAATCAATCACCACGGGTTCATTTAGAGAAAGGGCTTCCTTTAATACACTTTCTACTTCTTCTTTTTTCGTGATGCGGAATGCCTTAGCTCCCATAGCCTCTGCTACTTTCACAAAATCAACCTTATCATTCAAATTCGTGTGAGAATAACGTTTTCCATAGAATAAGGTCTGCCATTGACGTACCATTCCCAGTGCATGGTTATTTAGGACTATCTGAACAATCGGTATGTTGTAACGGGTTGCCGTAGCGATTTCGTTCATGTTCATTCTAAAGCAACCATCACCAGCTATATTAATTACTGGCTTATCTGGCATTCCAACCTTTGCTCCTATACAAGCTCCAAGACCATAACCCATGGTTCCTAAACCTCCAGAGGTAATTAAGGTTCTTGGTTTTGTATATTTATAGTATTGAGCCGCCCACATCTGGTGTTGACCTACCTCCGTAGATATAATAGCCTCACCAGCGGTTATTTCATATAGTTTTTCAATAACATAAGGTCCTGTTAGCATATCTTGATTGTACTTTAAAGGGAATTTTGCTTTTAACTCATTCACATGTTCAATCCATGNTCCATGATCCTTTGCTTCCAGTTTCTCATTCAGACGGGAAAGTACTTCTTTTACATCCCCAATAATACTATGGTGTGCCTTTACATTTTTATTAATTTCTGCTGGATCTACATCAATATGAAGAATTTTTGCTCTTTTGGCAAATTCTTTTGCATTTCCTGTAACACGGTCAGAAAATCTAGCTCCTATGGTAATCAAGAGATCACATTCGGTGATTCCCAGATTGGATGCTTTGGTTCCATGCATACCAACCATACCAGTGTAAAGAGAATCGGTACCATCAAAGGCTCCTTTTCCCATTAAGGTATCTGCCACCGGAGCATTTACTTTGTCAACAAATTCTCTTAATTCTTCATGTGCTTCCGATATTACGGTACCCCCACCAATAAATATAAAAGGTTTTTTCGACTTTTCGATCATATCGATTGCCTGTAATATATCTTTCTCCGTAATATCCTCCGTATAACGGTGAATGGGCTGGGGAGCTACATACTCATACTCTGCCTTAGCTGCGGTTACATCTTTTGTAATATCCACAAGCACAGGGCCGGGTCTACCAGACTGAGCAATACGGAAAGCCTTGCGAATGGTAGCCGCCAGCTTGTTTACATCCTTTACAATATAATTGTGTTTCGTAATAGGCATGGTTACACCAGCAATGTCCACCTCTTGGAATGAGTCTCTTCCTAGAAGATTAACACCAACATTGGCTGTAATAGCAACCATGGGAACACTATCCATATAGGCTGTTGCGATTCCGGTTACCAGATTGGTAGCCCCTGGACCAGAAGTAGCAAAGCATACTCCTACTTTTCCTGTCACTCTTGCATATCCGTCCGCTGCATGGGAAGCCCCCTGTTCATGGGAGGTTAAGATATGCGTGATTTCATGACTATGTTTATACAATTCATCATAGATATTTAAAATGGAACCGCCAGGATAGCCGAAAACAGTATCAACACCCTGCTCTTTTAAACATTCTATCACTATTTGGGAACCTGTTAATTCCATAAGACACCTCCTAATTTTTTCACGATCTATTTATCTGCATTTGGTACTTCCAGTATAGCTCCTCTGCTACCAGAGCTAACCATCGCCGTATAACGAGCCAAATAACCGGATGTAATTTTTGGTGGACGAGGCTTCCAATTTGCCCTTCTCTTTTTCAGTTCTTCATCGGATACCTTAATATTTACAGAATGAGCATCAATGTCGATCTCAATGACATCTCCTTCTTCTATTAGGGCAATATTGCCGCCTACCGCTGCTTCAGGCGATACATGACCTATACAAGCTCCTCTGGATGCTCCAGAGAAACGTCCATCCGTAATCAAGGCAACTGTGGATCCTAGGCCCATACCCATGATTGTACTGGTTGGATTTAGCATTTCCCTCATACCAGGTCCCCCCTTAGGACCTTCATATCGGATGACTACTACATCACCATCCACAATTTTACCACCGAGTATGGCAGTAACTGCATCTTCTTCACAATCAAATACCCTTGCCGGTCCTGTGTGCTTTAACATCTCGGGAGCTACTGCTGATCTTTTAACCACACCACCTTCGGGGGCTAAGTTTCCCTTAAGGATTGCCAATCCACCGGTTTCGCTATAAGGATTGTCAATGGGTCGGATAACATCAGGATTTAAGTTTCTGCAGTTTTTAATATTTTCAGCAACTGTCTTACCTGTTGCCGTAGGTAAATCTGTATATAAAAGGCCTTTTTTATTTAACTCATTCATAACCGCATAGATTCCGCCTGCTTCATTCAAATCTTCCATGTATGTAGGACCTGCGGGAGCTAGGTGACATAGATTAGGAGTTCTTGCACTCACTTCATTTACTAAGTTTAAATCCAATTCAATTCCTACCTCATGGGCAATTGCTGGTAAATGTAGCATTGTATTGGTAGAACATCCTAAGGCCATATCTACCGTAAGAGCATTCATAAATGCCTTTTCTGTCATGATATCCCTTGGACAAATATTCTTTTCCAGTAACTCCATAATCTTCATACCAGCATGCTTTGCTAATCGAATTCGCTCCGAGTATACTGCCGGAATTGTACCATTTCCCTTCAATCCCATACCAATGGCTTCGGTCAGGCAGTTCATGGAATTTGCTGTATACATACCGGAACAAGATCCGCAGGATGCACAAACCTTATTCTCATATTCTTCGATCTCTTCCTCTGTCATTTTTCCTGCGCTGTATGCACCTACTGCCTCAAACATACTGGAAAGGCTTGTTTTATTACCATTGACACGGCCAGCAAGCATAGGACCACCGCTAACAAAAATTGTTGGTATATTGAGTCTGGCGGCTGCCATTAATAGTCCTGGTACATTCTTATCACAATTGGGAACCATAACTAAGGCATCAAATTGATGTGCCATGGCCATGGCTTCTGTTGAATCCGCGATCAAATCCCTAGTAACCAAGGAATATTTCATTCCCTCATGTCCCATGGCAATGCCATCACAAACAGCAATTGCCGGAAAGACGACTGGCGCTCCACCAGCCATTGCCACACCTAGTTTTACCGCATCTACTATCTTATCTAAATTCATATGACCTGGGACGATTTCATTATAAGAACTTACAATACCAATGAAAGGTTTNCGTAGTTCTTCCTTTGTGAAGCCCAGGGCATTAAATAATGACCTGTGAGGCGCTTGACTGATACCAGTTTTTACTGAATCACTTCTCATTGAATAACCACCTTTCTTATATATTTAAGGACAATCGACTTGCTCTTACTTGTCATACTAGAGTATCCTTAAGGATTACATTTTGACTGATTGTAAAAATCAATAGGAACTGTATACTTCCTATTGATTAATGTAAGTACCTCTATGTACCTAATAAATTGTTTTTGTATCACTTTAAAGTAGTACAGTATATATTATAGTATTTTATTATAAAAATCAATGTTAAATTCAATTAATATTGGATTTTATTCCAAATAATTAAATAATTATACTTTACCTTTCCCTTATCTCCTTACTTTATAAAAAACCAAGGAAATTCATTGGATTTTTAGGGATCCAAATCTCTAATATTTATAGTTGAAATAAATAAAATAAGCATTGCTTATATTTACCAATCATGCTAAGATTTTTAATTGTAAGATAAAATCAAAAAGTACTATGAATTAACTATAGGAGGCGCTAAAATGACGATTACTTTAGCTGACTTTTTGGATCAGCTGATATCCAATCCTGCCTTACTTATTACGGTTATTCTCACTTTGGGAGTTGTATTGGTAAATGGCTGGACAGATGCTCCAAATGCGATTGCTACTTGCGTTTCAACCCGTTCCATAACTCCTAGAAATGCCATTATTATGGCAGCTGTATTTAATTTTCTTGGAGTGCTAGTAATGACCCTAATCAACAATTCGGTTGCCCAAACCATTTATAAAATGGTTGACTTCGGTGACAACCCTAAAAATGCCTTAGTTGCTCTCTGTGCATCTTTGTTTGCTATTGTTGTATGGGCTACTGCAGCCTGGGCCTTTGGTATTCCCACCAGTGAATCCCATGCACTAATCGCAGGTTTAACTGGGGCGGCTGTTGCAATCCAAGGTGGAGAAGGTATCAATGGCGAAGAGTGGATTAAAGTTGTTTATGGATTGTTTATGTCCACAGCAATGGGCTTTGGTATCGGTTATTTTGTTACAAAACTGATCGGTTACATATGTAAAGATATTGACCGAAGAAAAACTACCAAGTTCTTTAAAAATGCACAAGTTACTGGTGGTGCTGCTATGGCCTTCATGCATGGTGCTCAAGATGGTCAAAAATTTATGGGCGTATTTATGCTTGGAGTCTTTTTAGCAAAAGGACAAGGTAATGTTACTAGTTTTGAAATCCCTTTATGGTTAATGCTCCTCTTATCCATAGTGATGGCCTTAGGTACTTCCATCGGTGGTTACCGTATCATAAAAACAGTAGGAATGGGTATGGTAAAATTAGATACATATCAAGGTTTTGCTTCCGATGCTTCTGCTGCCATCAGCTTATTAGTTGCATCCGTCGCAGGTATCCCAGTTAGTACTACCCATACCAAAACAACATCCATCATGGGAGTTGGTGCATCCAAAAGACTCTCCAGTGTGAACTGGGGAATCGTAAAGGAAATGGTTGCCGCTTGGATTTTAACCTTTCCCGGATGCGGATTATTAGGATATATCATGGCAATGTTATTTATGAAATTCTTTTAATATAGGAGGATAATATAATAATGAAAAGGAAAAATGACTATAACTATTTTGAAGAGTTCTCAAAACTTTCGCAATTCTCATATGATTTGGCAGTTAACCTCCATGATACCTTAAGTAATTTTGATTCTTCAAAAATAACTCAAAAAGTGAAAGTTGCACATCAAATCGAACATTCTGCCGATGTAGCAAAGCACGAAATCATGAACCGGCTAGTAAAAGAATTTCTTCCACCCATTGAGCGGGAAGATATCACTACTTTGACTCAATCCATTGATGATGTCTCCGATGCAATTGAGGATGTTTTAATACATATTGATATGTTCAATATTAAGAAAATACGCCCTAGCATCACAAAGTTTACAGAATTAATTAAAACTTGCTGTAAAGCCATGGTTGATTTACTCGATGAATTCAAGAATTTCAAATCCTCAAAAACTCTGCGAGATAAAATCATCGAAATGAACCGGCTGGAAGAAGAAGGGGATAGCCTGTATTATAATATGGTAAAAAAACTTTATCAAACAAGCAGTGATCCCATTGATCTTATGTGCTGGACAACAATACTACACCGTTTGGAACGTTGTTGTGATGCTTGCGAAGATGTTGCAGATATCATCGAAAGTATCGTTATGAAAAACTCATAATATATAAACTTATGTAAGTCCATTAAAATAATCCTAGAGAGGCATGGTAGATAATGAATTTGAATACAAAAAAAGCCTTTATTATTAATGTTGTATATTTTGCAGTCTTATTAGCCTTTGTATATATTGGAATCAAATATTTGCTCCCCTTATTAATGCCATTTATTATCGGTATTATCATAGCCATTTGTTTCCGTCGCCCCATTGATATGCTTCATAAAAAAATCCATATCAAACGTTCCTTTATTTCTATTTTTGTTCTCATAGTCTTTTATGGAATTATAGGTACCTTAGTTAGTCTGATCGGTTTCAAGGTCTTCGAATTTGTACGGGATTTATTTTATGGACTACCTGAGCTATACAAGAATACCATTCATCCCGCCTTATTATCCACCTTGGATAATATAGTCCTTAATTCACCTGGACTGGAAAGCTATCTGGATGAATTTGTCAGTAATCTAAGTTCCTCTATTACATCTTACTTAACAACAGCATCAACCACAGTAGTGGAAACCTTGACCGGAATGGCTGGCCGCCTACCCTCCTTATTGATTAAACTAATTTTCACCATTGTATCTTCCTTTTTCTTTACAATCGATTACTATAAGATATCCGACTTTTTAATAGAACAGTTTAGTGGAGAAAGGAAGAAAATTGTTTTAAATCTTAAGGATAATGTACTAGGTACTTTAGGAAAATTCATAAGAGCCTATGCTGCTATCATCTCCATTACCTTTTTGGAATTATCCTTTGGCTTTTTCATTCTTGGTATTCCTAATGCCTTTTTATTTGGAGCTTTGATTGCCTTCATTGATATTCTTCCCATCCTAGGTACTGGAGCCGTGCTACTGCCATGGTCAATCATATCCTTCATTCTTGGGAACGCAAAACTGGGATTTGGTATGTTAATTCTCTACATTATCATTACCGCCGTCCGTCAAACCATAGAACCCAAGATTGTAGGACAGCAAATCGGACTGCATCCAATCATAACCCTAATATTAATGTTTGTAGGGGCACAGCTAATGGGAGTTCTTGGCTTATTGCTTTTACCTGTCATAGCAACCATAATTAAAAAATTTAATGATGAAGGTACCATTCACATTATAAAATATCCAAAGAATTAGAATTGCTGTCCATACTCGCTTACTCTTAATCAAAGTCAGAGCATGTCCATTATTCTATTATTGTATGGATATCTCGATTTTAAGAAAGGATTTCGTCTTCGATTTAAGTTACTTCTATCTATGTACTTAATCTTCCATAGATTTGTTTTCTTGCCTAAGGTAAGGCTAAGATATCTTTTTTAAAATAAAAGGGCTCCAAAATTGGAACCCTTTTCTTAATTTATTCCATGATTAATACATTTTGTCTTTAGGAATAAATGTTGCACAATCCGTATCTTCTGAATCGGATGCGTTTCTTGGTTCAATCTCTACTTTCTCGGCTGCACAATGGTCGCCATTCATATAATATTCACAAGTACTAACGATACATTTTATCCCTTCATTGGGTTTATCCATTTTTCTAACTGACATATTATCCCTCCAAACATATATTAAGCATTACACTGCTTAAATATTGTTTGCATTAGTCAGATAAAAAATTCAACTAAAAAGGTTTTAACATTTTTCAAAAATTCTTAAAAGATTGAGATAATGGTTTGCTTCCCTTAATACGTGATCACCTAACAAAGGTACAATAATCGATTTTATCTTACACTCTAAAAGTCCTTCTGTTGCTGTCGCTTTAAAATCTCGAAGACTCATGGTTGCGTCAAAACTTTCTCTTGTTACATCACGATAGGAAGGGGTTGCCATTTCCATAGCTTCCCTTGCCTCACAGGTTAACATATCAAATTCCTTACCGAAATTATGAGCCGTTTCTATCAATTCCTCCTCGGTAGGATCAAGAAGCCCACGGATAAACTTTGAATGTTCTGCCATGATTCTATTCCAGAAAGCTTCTTGTTCAAAAGCATCCTTTCGAACATTGATTACCTCTTTGTATTGCAATCGTTTAATTAAAGAAAAGTAAAGTTTCGCCTCTCTCATAATATGCTCGATAAGTAAAGGATAGTTTAAGGTAAACATTTTGCATTCTAGCACATCGTTTAGAATATTATTTTTAAATCGGATGATTTCATCGATTATTTTTAATCCACGACGATTTAGGGCAAATACTTTTCTCTCAAGATTAGGACTAATGGATCCCCGGTTTCCACAAAGTTCTTCTTCCGCCTTAGTCAATTCCGTTGCAAGTTTTACACCTGTATAAAACTCAGTAGCTTTTTCAGCAGCTAATGTATATTTTGTAACTATTTCTCCTGACTTCAGTACTTCATTATTAATAACTCCATCGGAAAGTGATATGACATGTTCTAAAAAGTCATCAAACTCCATACGAAGCATATCTGCTCGTTGTTTAAATTTTTCATCCCTTGGGGTAAAAGCTACCTCTAAGAAAAACGCGTGCTCTTTCATGATTCTCGCAAAAAAAAGATGCGTTTCCAGAGATTGTCGTACAAAATCAGCTCGGGATAACATTACTGCCTCCTATTGGAAAATAATATAATTATCAAAAGTATTCGTTAACCTGGAAACTGCATTGAAATGCCTTCCGACATCATATCAGCCATTTCCATCGCCTGCATCTCAATATCATCAAACAAGTTGATATTTTCTTCATAATTTTGTGCCAACATATTAACTACATAATCCCTTAATAAATCAAGATGCTCCGTTAGCATAGCGCTCCAATCCTCTTCACTCCAATCAGGATTGATCTCTCCAAAGTATTGAGCCATCTGTTCTGCATTATCATACCACCTTTGTTCTACATCAGAATAAGCTGCCTCATCGCCAGCCATAGCAGCCTGAACTAAATCAGCAGCTAAAGTGATATGACTAGTGAATAAATTTTCAATGTTCTGTGCTACTTCTTCTCCATAGAAAAATCCAAATAAATTCGCAAAGTCCGTAGCATTACGTAATAATCTTTGCACAAACAAATCCCTCTCAGGAAGATTGTGGACAATTGATAGAATAACTAAATTTGTCCATATAATGTGCTGCTGCCAAAGCATTCTTACCAAATCATACAATTCTAAAAATCCAACTTCCGTTCCATCATAACCTGCATCGATATTTGATGGATAATACTGATAACCTGGTCGAATTGTTATTACTTGACCAATCTGAAGGTTTCTTGGATTCATTCCTGGATTAAGTTCCATGATGGAATCTACCGTTGTATTAAATACCTGTGCAAGCATCCATATGGTGTCATATGGTCTGACTGTATACCTAATAGTACCATCCATAATAATAATCATCACCTAAAATGAAGTTCTATTTCAGATTATGATATTAGGAAACAAAAGGTTCCTTAATTCCTATTGATTATTAATATAGTTAATTAACCCTTCTGCTTTAATAATTTTTTGCATAAACTCAGGAAATGCCTGACCTTGGTATTTCGTCCCCTTGGTCCTGTTATAAATTACTCCACTATCAAAATCAATTTCCACTTCATCGCCAGCCTCAATCTCTTTGGCAGCTTCTGCACACTCTATAATAGGCAGACCAATATTAATTGAATTTCTATAAAATATTCTTGCAAATGTTTCTGCAATTACACAACTTATGCCCGAAGCTTTAATGGCAATGGGAGCATGCTCCCTCGAGGATCCACAACCAAAATTCTTATTTGCTACTATGATATCCCCTGGTTTTACTCGATTAACAAAATCCTTATCTATATCAATCATACATTTTGATGCCAATTCCTTTGGATCTGAGGAGTTTAGATATCTCGCCGGAATGATAACATCCGTATCCACATTATCTCCATATTTGTGCACTCTACCAAATGCCTTCATATCCCTTCTCCTTTCTATAAGCCCAGTTCTTCCGGTCCACTTATTTTTCCTGTTACAGCGCTAGCCGCTGCTACTGCTGGACTAGCAAGATAAACTTCAGATTCCACATGACCCATGCGTCCTACAAAATTACGATTCGTTGTGGCGACGGCTCGCTCCCCTGCTGCCAAAATACCCATATGTCCTCCTAAACAGGGACCACAAGTAGGGGTACTCACTACAGCACCAGCTTTAATGAAGGTGGCAAGTAAGCCCTCTTCCATAGCTTTTAGATATATCGCCTGTGTGGCCGGGAAAATAATCACTCGAAGTCCCTTGGCCACCTTCCTACCCTCTAAAACTTTGGCGGCAATCCGTAGGTCATCCAGTCTACCATTGGTACAAGATCCAATAACCACTTGATCAATCTTAATATCTCCCACCTGATCTATGGTACGGGTATTTTCCGGAAGGTGAGGAAATGCCACCGTAGGTTTTAACTTAGAAAGATCGATCACATAGGTTTCATCATAGGATGCATCCTCATCGGCTTCATATATTTTATATTCTTTCTTGGAGTGTTCTTTCATATATTGAATTGCCAAGTCATCTACAGGGAAAATCCCATTCTTTGCCCCTGCTTCTATGGCCATATTGGCGATGGTGAACCGATCATCCATGGACAGATGGGTAATACCCTCTCCCACAAATTCCATGGATTTGTATAAAGCCCCATCCACACCAATCATTCCAATAATATGAAGGATAATATCTTTTCCGCTTACCCATTTGCCAGGTTTTCCTGTTAATACAAATTTTATAGCGGAAGGTACCTTAAACCAAGCTTTTCCTGTGGCCATACCTGCTGCCATATCAGTACTACCAACCCCAGTAGAAAAAGCACCCAAGGCTCCATAAGTACAGGTATGAGAATCTGCCCCAATCACTACATCTCCGGCAACTACTAGCCCTTTCTCAGGTAAAAGCGCATGTTCGATTCCCATTTCACCAATCTCAAAATAATTGGTAATCTCTTGATCCATGGCAAATTCTCTCATAATCTTACAATGCTGCGCCGATTTAATATCTTTATTTGGTGTAAAATGATCCGGAACCAAGGCAATCTTATCTTTATCAAACACCTTCTGAATCTTCATTTTCTCCATCTCATGGATGGCTACTGGTGCAGTTACATCATTTCCCAGTACCAAATCTAAATCTGCCTCAATTAACTGCCCGGCAGTAACCTTTTCTAATCCCGCATGGGCTGCTAATATTTTTTGCGTCATCGTCATTCCCATAGAAACATACCTCCTTCTATATTTTGTTTGCAGACTATTTCACTTGCTTCACTATTATACTTACTTCAATATTTACTTTCTTCTTTCTTCAATATTTACTTGTTCGCTATGTTACTTGTTCGTTATTTCACATGCTACAATATTTTACTTGCTCACTATTTCATTTGATTTACTATTTTACGTGCTTCAATAATTCACTTGCTTCTCTATTTTACTTGCTTCTATAATTCACTTGCTTCTCTATTTCACTTGCTTCTATATTTTCCTTGCTCACTATTTCATTTGCTTCACTATNTTACTTACTTCAATATTTACTTGCTTCACTATTTTACTTGCTCACTATTTCACTTACTCACTATTTCGCTTNCTTCTATATTTCACTTGTATTTATTTCACTGACGATTAAATCACCCATTTCTTTCGTTCCTACCAAGGTCATTCCCTCTGACATAATATCAATGGTACGATACCCTTTCTTAAGTACTGTTTTCACAGCTTTTTCAACTTGCTGAGCCTCCGTTTCCAAATCAAAGGAGTAACGAAGCATCATAGCAGCAGAAAGTATGGTAGCAATTGGATTGGCCTTATTCATGCCTGCAATATCCGGTGCCGAACCATGGCTTGGTTCGTATAAACCAAGTTTACCTGCACCAAGGCTAGCAGAGGCCAACATTCCTATGGAGCCGGTAACCATACTAGCTTCATCGGAAAGAATATCCCCAAACATATTCTCTGTTAATATAACGTCAAACTGCCTTGGATCCTTGACAATCTGCATGGCACAGTTATCCACCAACATATCCGTCAACTCGACCTCTGGATAATCCTTGGCTACTTCTTTGGTAACCTGTCTCCACAACCGGGAGGAATCTAGTACATTGGCCTTATCTACACTACAAACCTTTTTATTTCTTTTCATGGCTATTTCAAATGCACATTTGGCTATTCTTCTAATCTCATCTTCCGTATATATTAAGGTATCAATGGCTTTTCTAACTCCATTTTCCTCAAACGTTTTTCGTTCTCCAAAGTAAAGCCCACCGGTAAGCTCTCTAACTACTACAAAATCGAAACCTTCACCGGCAATATCTTCTCTTAATGGGCAGGCAGATTTTAATTCTGAAAAAAGGATTGCGGGACGAATGTTGGCAAATAAGTTTAATCCTTTCCGTATGGCCAAAAGACCTGCCTCCGGTCTTAAATGTGGGGGTAGTGAATACCAGTTGGAATGTCCTACATTCCCTCCCACCGCACCCAAAAGTACGGAATCACTGTTTCTTGCAGTTTCCAAGGCCTCCTCTGTTAGGGGGACTCCTGTAGCATCAATGGAAACGCCTCCCATTAAAACCTCAGTATACTGGAAACTGTGTCCATAGGTTAGTCCGACCTTATCTAAAACTTTCTTAGCTTCCCTTACGATTTCTGGACCAATGCCATCTCCGGGAATAACCGCAATTCTATAATCCATATTCACGCCTCCTGTTTATAATCTATTGCAATTTTATCACACTTATTGATATAATTGAAATACATATTAAGAATGGTTGTTATAACTACAAGTTATGAAAGGAGTCAATTGGGATTTATCTATTTTGATAAAATCCGAAAAACATTATGACGGATGGAAATATTAGCCTTTACCAAATTTTTAATACCGTAGCTGAAAGTCAGAACATTTCCCATGCTGCCAAGCGCCTTTTCATCAGTCAGCCTGCAGTCAGTAAATCAATCACAAATCTGGAAGAAAATCTCGGTGTTACCTTATTCATTCGTACCTCACGGGGTGTCAAGTTAACCAAGGAAGGTTTAACCTTATATGAATACACCAAAAATGCTTTTGAACTCCTAAGGCATGGAGAAGAAAGCATTCACCGGATTCGTGAACTGGGAATCGGACATTTACAGATAGGTACAAGTACTACTTTATGTAAATATTTATTATTGCCCTACCTAAACCCTTTTGTGAAGGAATATCCCCATATTAAAATAACCATCGAAAATCAATCTTCCTATCAGACCTTAGAAAAATTAGAAAAGGGTACTCTTGATATTGGTCTTGTTGCTAAGCCGGAAAACAAAAAAGATTTTCATTTTTATTCCTTAGGGCAAATAGAGGATATTTTCGTTGCCACCAACTCCTATTTAAATCACCTTTCTTTGCGAGAGAATAGTTCAGATATTTTTTCTACAGCTAATATTATGCTATTGGACAAAGAGAATGTATCAAGAAAATATATCGAAGATTATTTTAAAGCTAGACAGATAGAGCCTAAACATATCCTTGAGGTTGGCAATATGGACTTATTAATTGAATTTGCAAAAACAAGCCTTGGTGTTGCCTGTGTAATCAAGAAGTTTGTAGAAAAAGAATTGGCTGATGGTACCTTAGTGCAAATTCCACTAACCGTGCCCATTAAAAAAAGAGAGGTTGGCTTTTGTTATGTGAAAAGCACCTTCCTCTCTGATTCTATGAAAAAGTTTATAGATTTTATTAAAGCTTTTTCATAAGCCCTATTGAAAGTAGGCTCTAAAAGTAAACTCTATATTTCCTGTGATGAAATATTAGGATCTGGTGTGGGTGTTTTTTGAGGTGGATTTAGATAATTGGGTCGTTCATCCACCAAATAATCCGCACTTACATATACATACTGATTATTCTTGATAAATTTTGCCCATCCATCCTCTATGCTAATTACTTTTACTTGCTCTGTATGCAATAGATAACCTACAATCTCACCTTCCAGTGATGGGGCGGTTCTAACATTTAATTTACCATCATATTTATCCAATTTTACATATTTGGTAATGGTTTTTCCAGAGCGAATGGGTAATGGAAGATCATCAGATTCATTCCCTTGATCTACTGTCTCATGATCCTCTACCCCATTGGAATTCTCTGTCCCATCTCCGTCGGTGTTAGCACCGTCGGTATCATCGGTTTTATCCTCATTGGTATCTGTACCATCCCCATTTTGTCCATCCTCAATCTTATCCTCTTGGGAATCTTGCTGGGATGGATCTGCCGTTTCTTCATCCACTGGTACTTCAGAAATAATCTCCGTGGGGAAAAAATCCGGCATAGTTTCTTCCGCTTTACAGCCAGTCAAAAGAAGAACTGACATTATAGCTACTACGAATATTTTTTTCTTCATCTAATCCACACTCCAAACTCTACATAGGCAATCTGCTAGTCCATATCCATTCAAAAAAATCATATGGATTCATTTATATCAAAGATCAAATTTCATTCTATCATGAACAAAAAACATGCTCATGATCGTTAAGCTGCAATCGGCAACTTTAAGTAAAACCCCGTTTGCTCATTTGGCTTTACTTTATCATTTCTGCATTTATAATAGCATATTTGTCCCATTTATCCAATATCAAAATCATCATTTTAAAAATTTTTCCACAGTTTTGAATAGGCAAGAAATGCATTTGGAAGGGTATAAATCTGATTGATTTGGCATCGATTAGCCCATACATAATCCTTGTTTTTCGTATATTCTGGGTTATCGTCCTTAAGTAATATATGATATCCTAACATATGCCACTCCACGTGGGAAAAAATATGTTTTGCTTCCCCCATAGGCTCAATCCGTTCTATTTGGAACTGCCACTCTTCTAACTGTTCTTTTATCTTTTTTAGAGTCAACTTTCCTTCCACAGAGGGAATTTCCCATAAGCCAGCCAAAAGTCCCTTGGCCGGACGTTTGCGTATCGCAAATTGATCCTGATACTCAAAGATTAGGATGGTTTTTTCTTCCTTTTTACGCCCTTTCTTTGGTGGCTTTACCGGTAACTCCATAACAATATCCTGGTGAAAAGCCTTGCATAAATGCATGACTGGACACTGATCACAAAGGGGTTTCCCATTGGGCAAACAGACGGTAGCTCCGATATCCATAATGGATTGATTAAAATCACCAGGCCGATCACTGGGCATGATTTGGTATAAATCCTGCCACAATTCTTTTTTTATACTTTCTTTTGTTATATCATCATAACTTGCTGCAATCCTTTTCATCACCCTAAGAACATTGCCATCTACGGCAGGAACAGGTTTTTGAAAGGCAATGGATGCAATAGCTCCTGCGGTGTAGACTCCGATCCCTGGAAGTTTCAATAATTCATTATAATCGGAAGGTAATTCTCCATTATAATCTTTCATGATCACCTTAGCTGCTTTTTGGAGATTTCGAACCCTGCTATAATAGCCTAGGCCTTCCCATAATTTTAACAATTTCTCCTCATCCACTTCTGCTAAGGACTTAATATCTGGTAATGTTTCGATAAAACGTTCAAAATATCCCTTTACCGCTTCGACTCTGGTTTGTTGAAGCATAATTTCCGAAACCCAAACATAATATGGTTTTGGATTATCTCTCCAAGGAAGAATCCTTGCATTATAATCATACCAATTTAAAAAATATGGTACGATTTCACTATAATCATATTTCATCTTTACTCCTGTCTATGTACTAAAAACTAAAAAGGTAAATTGAAAGGCTTTTGGTATTTGGATCAACTTTTATTATACTACAAAATGGTTCTTTCGTAATATCTATTTTCTTCCTTATAGTAGCATTTTGATAAAATATAGAGTTCCTTAGTAATAACAAAAGATTTTTTAACTACAAGGATAAAACACCTTTCTACTTCAAGAGTAAACATACTCTACTTCTAGTATAAAACATTCTTCTGCTTCAAGATCAAAACATATTCTACTATTAGTATAAAACATTCTCTACTTCTAGTATAAAAAACACCCTACTTCTAAAATAAAACATTCTCTACT
>JGI24708J26588_10001097_pt1 | contig 21454 bp, 16 predicted proteins | sample BioPla1DNA2_FD_26588 | JGI IMG/M metagenome (IMG submission 26588) | reverse complement strand
AAAAAAATTCTTCAATATATTTCTAAAATCAGTAATAATACCGTATGGGAAGGGATTGCTGTCCTAAAGGAAGAGCTTAAAATAGATATTGATAATTATGTTAGACATATATATTATCTAGATATAGAATTGATGATATTCATCGGAGCATTAGAAATCATAAGTGGGAAAAAGATATGTCAGATATACGCCAAGGCTTTTAGAGCTTCTATTTTAAAACAGTATGACGGGGAGATTATAAGAGAGAGGATTATAAAGGATTTATGCATAAGACTAAATGTCTCCAGTGATTTTCTAATCAGCGTACTCCATCAATTTTATTACTATGCTCAAAGTTTAGAATGGATATTAAATTATAAGAAAAAGGATGATATAAAAAATCCTAAGGAAAAAAAGCACTATCTAGGAGCAATATTTATTGTAATCTTTGCTGTGATCCTTACAATTAATATATTCCCTAATTATAGAATTCCGACCATGGGCATGGATACAAAATATATTCTAGAAGTTAGGGGTTTGACTCTTAAATATATGTTGATTTCAACTGCCGGTGAAATTTATGACATTAATGAAAGGATAAAAGAGGAACAATCCCTTTATTATAAATCCTATGGCAGCGAAGTATACAATCATTATAAATGGATAAAAAACACATATAGTAATATGTCTCAAGATATGAAAAGCCATTTGGCAACTTTGTATAAAAGTGGGACTAATGAAGGGAAATATATTTATTTGTTAGCAGGTTTAGAAGATGGTGCGGATATAAATCAAATAATCCGTACCATAAAATCAAGCAATATCGAATTAAGAGAAAAGAAGGCAGCGGAGGAGTTTTATCCTTATTTTTATGAGGAATACTTGAAAGAATATATTAAGATCAATGGGTATAAGTATGAGAGATATGCTTTGGAATTAAATAATCAACTCCAGCAAGAAAAGCCAGATATATTAGGGTTTATTGAGGAAACTTCAGGAATTACATACGATAAAAAATACAAACCCATACTTTATTACACAATGCGGCCTGGAAATGCATGGGGTTTTACCCATAAAGACCATTACATATCTCTTATCCCGTGCACTGAAAGTGAATATGTAGATTTATTCTATATCCCCTATCATGAATATAGTCATGGCATCTTTAAAACGATTACCCATGAAGAAGAATTCAAAAAAATAGCGGATAAGTTAAAAAACAATACAGTATTATATAATTCTTGGAACAACGGATACTATAATGATTACTATACTTGGGAAGGATGGTGCGAAGATAATTTAGTAGAGGGTTTTGCAATGTATCTGGATTACAAAGCAAGGGATAAAAAGCCCAATCCTAAAATATCTATAAGACCCTACGACAAAAGGTACTTTAATTACTTGGTTGAAAATAGATTTAATCCCAGTACAACGAGTTTGAGGAATATTACTATTAAATTTCTAGAAGAGATAGCAAACTAATTATCCACCTAGGGTTATGTCTTGACCCTGATACCAGGATAATGCTTTAATTAAATGATTCTTATTAAAATCAGGCCAAAAATCATCGATAACGTAAAAGTCGGCGTAAACGGATTGAATAGGTAAAAATCCACTAAGTCTGCGTCTTCCACCCCAACGAATGATTAAATCCATTCGAGGAATGGTATTAGAAGCATTATTGGATAAATCCCATTGCCATCCGTAATTTACTAGGAAATTAATATTTATAAGACCTTTGCCAAATAGAATACGTTTATTAGCAAATGGAAGGAGTTCCTTTGGGAAAAGGGGAGAGGTTGCATTGCCAATAACAAGTAAATTAGCATCTTTATTAGCTAGTTTTATTACTGCATCAACACAGGCTTTTTGAAAAGATTCAGTTTGAATAGCAGGGCGTTTTGTATTATCTTGGGTAAAACCATAAAATGTTATTTCTCTGACTCCATACTCTAAACACAGATTGTAAAGCTCGAAACCGGGTCCAATGCCATAGATATAACCTTCATGTTTTTCTTTATTATGTGATAATGCCCATCTGCGGTTTCCATCAGGAATAATCCCTATATGTTTAGGAATTCTTTTAAACTCGATATTTGCCATTATGTACCTTCTTTCTTTTATTAAATGTATTAAGATAATGCCCATTTAGAATTTTTACCAAGATAAGGGTTATATATTCATATAAGAAAGGAAAACATATCAATTAAATTGATATGTTTTTTTCCTTATGTTTTAAATGGGGTAGTAATGGATATAATTTATTTGAAAACGAAAGAATGGAGGAAGAACATTGAAATCTTTAGGTTTATGTGTTGGAGCTTCTAGTATAGGATATGTTATTTTAGAAAAAGGTTATGAAATCATTAATATTTTAGAACAAAAATTGATACCCCATGAGGGGAATCCAAGGCGGGTTATTGAAGAAATAATACATTTGGATAAATTCAAGTCTATAGATAAGGTTACAATTACCGGAAGAAAGTTTAGAAATATGATTGATGCCTCCTCTATATCAGAGCCTGAGGCGATAGAATATGCCTATGAATATATGGCAGGTATTAATTCAGGATTAAAGGAAGCCAAACTTATCGTAAGTGGCGGTGGGGAAACCTTTTTAGCCTATGAGCTAGATAAAAACGGGAAAATAATAAATGTTTATACTGGCAATAAATGTGCTTCAGGCACGGGTGAATTTTTTTTGCAGCAGCTTAAAAGAATGGATATAAAAATAGATGATGCAATATCAAAGGCTGATTTGGATAATCCTTATAAGGTGGCAGGTAGATGCTCTGTTTTTTGTAAGAGCGATTGCACCCATGCCTTAAATAAGGGAGTAGAAAAATCAAAAGTAGTAGCTGGTCTATGTCAGATGATGGCTGATAAAATCGTTGAACTTCTAAAGAAAACTTCCAATGATAAAGTAATCTTAATAGGAGGTACCTCTAGAAATTCGGTTATGCTCCATTATCTAAAGCAAAAAATAGCTCAAGTTATTATACCAGATTATGCTCGAACCTTTGAAGCACTTGGGGCATCCCTATGGGGACTTACCCACGAAACCAAAAAAATAGATATAGATAAGGAATGGTGTGCTTATCACAAAAGCTCCTTTTCTTTTCACCCCCAATTAAAAGACTTCAAAGAACAGGTAGTTTTTAAAACAGCTAATAGAAAAACTGCGAGGGCAGAAGACAGATGCATTATTGGTTTAGATGTAGGTTCGACTACTACAAAAGCTGTAATTTTGCGTACAGAAGATGATGCAGTGCTCTCTTCTTGCTATCTTAGAACTAATGGAGACCCTATTGGGGCTGCAAGAGAATGTTATAGAAATCTTAGCAAAGATATAACTTCCCCCATAAAAATCATTGGATTGGGAGTGACAGGTTCAGGGAGGCAAATTGCAGCCTTTCATGCCCTTACCCCAGGAGTGGTCAATGAAATTATTGCCCATGCCAATGGTGCTGTATACTTTGATTCCGAAGTAGATACTATTTTTGAAATTGGAGGGCAGGATGCTAAATACACATACATTACCAATGGTGTTCCCTCTGATTATGCTATGAATGAAGCATGTTCGGCAGGAACAGGTTCCTTTCTCGAGGAAGCTGCTAAGGAATCTTTATACATTAGTACGACTGAAATAGGAGATATAGCTCTAAAAAGTTCCAACCCCCCCAATTTCAATGATCAGTGTGCGGCCTTTATAAGCAGTGATATTAAAAACGCTATTCAAGAAGGCATTGGTGTAAATGATATTGCGGCAGGTTTGGTGTATTCCATATGCATGAATTATATAAATAGGGTGAAAGGAAACAGGGCTGTAGGTAATAAGATATTTATGCAGGGAGGGGTATGTTATAACAAGGCAGTCCCCATAGCTATGGCAGCTCTAACTGGTAAAAAAATCATTATTCCCCCTGAGCCCGGGCTTATAGGAGCCTTTGGAGTTGCTCTAAATATCAAGGAAAAGTTACGCCTCAATCTCCTAAAGCCTATGGAGTTTGATTTAGAAGAGTTATCAAATAGAGAGGTAAGTTATAAGGAATCTTTTGTATGTGCAGGAGGAAAAGAAAAGTGTGGCAGAAAGTGTAATATTAGAAGAATAGAAATACAAAACAAAGTCTACCCATTTGGTGGGGCCTGTAACAAATACTATAATATGGTCTATCATAAAAATAAAAATGAGATATCACAACTAAATCTAGTTGATCTAAGAGAAAAGATGATATTCGAGAAATATGCTAGAGAAAGAGCTATAAGGGTTGCTTCTAGGCAAAACTGGACTCTAGGGATTAGTAGATCATTATTAACAAATACTTTTTTTCCTTTATATTATCAATTTTTTTATGGTTTGGGTTTTGATATCATATGTAGTGAAAAGGTAGAAGAAAAGGGAACTGAAAGAAAATCTGCAGCCTTTTGTTATCCAGCCGAAATATCCCATGGCTCTATTCAAAATTTAATTGAAAAAAATCCAGATATATATTTTTTACCCCATGTAAAATCCCTAGAAATTAAAAATGGTCTTTCTGCCAGTGTGACCTGCCCCTTTGTACAGGGTGAACCTTATTATATAAAATCGACTTTTGATGAACTAGATGGTAAGATTGTATTAAGTCCGGTACTAGACTTTGCTAGGGGATACGATTATATTAGAGATGTATTTATAAAGATTGCCAAATCTTTAAATATAGATGCGAGAATTGCTAGGAAGTCTTTTGAACTTGCCATACAGGCTCAAAGGGCATTCCACGAAGAATGCAAAAAAATAGGAAAAAAAGTATTGCAAGAACTAGAAGAGGATGAAGATAGGGTGGGTTTTGTATTATTCGGACGCCCTTACAATGCCTTTACTAAGTGGGGGAATATGGGGATACCCCATAAATTTGCCACGAGGGATTATATTTTAATTCCATATGATTTTTTACCAATTGATGAAGAAAAAAGCGGAGAAAACATGTATTGGGCTATGGGGCAGCTTATCTTAAAAGGTGCAAGAAAAATAAAAAAGAATCCCAAATTATTTGGAGTATACATCACCAATTTTAGCTGTGGACCGGATTCGTTTTTGATAGATTACTTTAGGGACATAATGAGTAAAAAACCTTCCTTAATTCTCGAGTTGGATAGTCATACAGCAGATGCAGGAATCGATACAAGAATAGAGGCATTTATCGATGTAGTAAAGAGCTATAGGCAAATTGAAAAGCTAAAATCTCAAGATATAAGGAATGATTTTAGTCCCGCTTTTATAGAGATGAAAAATAATTTGCTGGAGATTATAGATTCTAAAGGTAATAGACATAAATTAAAGGATAAAAATGTTCATGTACTTATTCCTTCTATGGGAGAAATGGGCTCAGAACTCCTAGCTGCTACTTTTAGACATGTAGGGGTTAGGGCGACAGCTGTTACTGAACCGAAGGAAGAAGAACTAAAACTAGGTCGTGGTCTTTCCACCTGTAAAGAATGTCTACCTCTTCAGCTAACAATAGGAAGTTTGATAAAATATCTCCAAAAGAGAAATAATACAAATGAAATATTAGTTTATTTTATGCCTAATACTTCCGGTCCTTGTCGGTTTGGACAATACAGTGTTTTAATAAAAAACTTAATTTCCAAGCTAAAACTAGAAAATGTTGTTGTTTTTTCCCTGAATTCTGAAAATGGGTATGCAGGTCTTGGGGTGGATTTTGTATTAAGAGCATGGCATTCGGTAATTATTTCAGATATTTTAGAAGAAATCAGAAGTGCTATATTAGTCTTGTCAAAAGATAAGGAAGAGGATATGAAGATTTTTAATGAAATATGTAAAGATATAATTAGAAGTGCTCAAAAGGATCCATGGAAAGGCCTAAAAGATACTTTGGAGGATTCTGCGAGAAGGCTAAAAACAATCAAGACGAAGATTCCCTTAAAAGAAGCAAAAAAGATAGCCCTAATAGGAGAGATATACGTAAGAAGAGATCGTTTCTCGAGAAAAAGGTTAGTAGAAAAACTTGCTAAAAAAGATATAATAGTAAAAATTGCACCTATTGCCGAATGGATTTATTATTGCGATTATATACAAAAAAATAGATTTAACCTTAATTCAACGTTGAAAGATAGAATCAGCGTTCAAGTCCAAGGATTTTTTAAAAATCAATACGAAAAGATAATCAAAGGAATATTCTCAAAATCGGGATTATATGAATACAAGGTAATCGAAGTAGATAAAATGATATCAAACGTATCGGATATAATTTATCCTGCCTTAACGGGAGAAGCTATTCTTACGATTGCCTCGGCTATCGATGAAATGGTGGATGAGGTTTCGGGGGTTATATCTATTGGTCCTTTCGGATGCATGCCTAGCAGAATTGCAGAGGCAATAATTGGTTGCAAGATAAATGATAAAAAAATGACGACATCTCATGATTTAATGCTAACACAGAAAGTTATGGAAAAACATCCGTCTCTCCCCTTCCTACCCATAGAAACCGATGGTAATGTATTCCCGCAAATTATAGAAGCAAGGCTTGAGACCTTTTGTCTGCAAGTAGAAAGACTTCACAATACGATACAGACTACTAAAGGTGAAGTAATATCATAAGTATGACTCTAAATAAATCTTTTTCTTTAACCTATTTTATGATACAATAGCTTAGTTCAGACAAAATTTTGCAAAAACAGAAAGTAGGAAAAAAAGTGAGTGCAAAAAGAGAAGATATAAGAAATATAGCTATTATTGCCCATGTTGACCATGGCAAAACCACATTAGTAGATGTACTTTTAAAGCAAAGTGGCATATTTAGGGCAAATCAGGAAGTGCAAGATAGAGTAATGGATTCAAATGACTTGGAAAGAGAACGTGGTATTACTATTTTATCTAAAAATACGGCAGTTTTCTACAAGGATACTAAGATTAATATTATTGATACCCCAGGGCATGCAGACTTTGGGGGAGAAGTAGAGCGGGTGCTCAAGATGGTGAATGGGGTTATACTGGTAGTTGATTCTTTTGAAGGCCCCATGCCCCAAACTAAATTCGTACTTAAAAAAGCATTGGACCTGGAACTTCCAGTCATAGTATGTATTAATAAGGTGGACAGGCCAGAGGCAAGGGTAGATGAAGTTATAGATGAGGTTTTAGATTTATTTATAGAGTTAGAAGCAGATGAAAGTCAGCTAGATTGTCCTTTTGTATTTGCCTCAGCTAAAAATGGAATTGCATCTTTAGATAGTCTTGTACAGGGAAGAGATATGGAACCCCTGTTTGAAACCATTATAAGTCATATACCGGCACCAGCAGGTAGTAGCGAGGAACCAGTCCAGGTTCTTATTTCTACCATCGACTATAATGAGTATGTAGGTAGGATAGGAGTAGGTAAGGTAGAAAGAGGAACTATAAGAATTAATAAGGATGGTATTATTGTAAATGCCCTAGACGAAAATAAAAAGCAAAAAATAAAAATTACAAAAATTTATCAGTTTGAGGGGTTAAAAAGAGTTTCCGTGGAAAGTGCAGCTATTGGGGATATCGTAGCTATATCAGGAATAGAAGGAATTAATATAGGTGATACGGTATGTGATATACTACATCCTGAACCCTTACCTTTTGTTAAGATATCTGAACCTACAATTTCCATGAATTTTTCTGTGAATGATAGTCCCTTTGCTGGTCTAGAAGGTAAATATGTTACTTCCAGGAATATAAGGGATCGTTTGTTTAAGGAACTTCAGACAGATGTGAGCCTTAAGGTAGAAGAAACAGATTCAGCAGATTCCTTTAAGGTATCCGGAAGGGGAGAGCTTCATCTTTCCATATTAATCGAAACGATGAGAAGGGAAGGGTATGAATTTCAAGTTTCAAAACCCGAAGTTTTGTATAAGGATATAGATGGAAAACGTTATGAGCCGATGGAATCAGCAACAATAGATGCTCCTGAGGAATTCGTCGGGGCAGTTATCGAAAAACTAGGAAGTAGAAAAGGTGAATTAATCAATATGGCAGCCTCAAAAGGGGGATATACCCGCTTGGAATTTGCTATTCCATCTAGAGGTTTAATAGGATATAGATCAGAATTTTTGACAGATACTAAGGGAAATGGTATTTTAAATACCGTATTTGATGGATATGCTCCATATAAGGGGCAAATTGAAACAAGACAACAGGGTTCTTTAATCGCTTTTGAAACGGGAGAAGCGGTAACCTATGGTTTATATAATGCACAGGAAAGAGGTATTTTATTTATTGGACCAAGTATAAAGGTATACGAGGGTATGGTAGTAGGTCAAAATCCTAAAGGGGAGGATATAGAAGTAAATGTATGCAAAAGAAAGCATGCAAGTAATATGAGGGCTTCAGGTTCCGATGAAGCTTTAAGGTTATCTCCGCCTAAGATAATGAGTTTAGAAGAGTGCCTTGAATTCATTGAAGAGGATGAGCTTCTAGAAGTTACTCCTATAAATTTAAGGGTTAGAAAAAGAATATTAAACAGTGGCGAGCGCCAAAGAGCAAGAAGAAGGAAATAGTAAATGTATAGAGGTGTGGCCTATGTCTAAAAAAGATGTTGGGGGAGCATTAGTAAAACAAGCAGCAATTTTAGCCGTTGCCAGTATGATCGTAAGAGTTATGGGGCTGATTTACCGTTGGCCCCTTACTAATATGATAGGGGACGATGGTAATGGGCTTTATGGTACTGCATTTAATATTTATCTTTTGTTTTTTATATTATCATCAGGGGGGCTCCCCGCTGCAATTTCCAAGATGGTGTCCGAGAGAATTGCATTAAGGCAGTATAAAAGCGCCCATAAAGTATTTCGAGCTTCGTTGGTAATGGCTGCAACTATGGGAATCGTTGGTTCTATGTTATTGTGGTTTGGTGCATACCCTATAGCAAAATTCATGAATAATACCCGTATTGTATACAGTATGAGGGCTTTAGCACCGACCTTGTTTATAGTAGCACTTATGGGATCCTTTAGAGGATATTTTCAAGGTATGAACACTATGGTTCCTACGGCTATTTCTCAGATTATCGAACAGCTTTTTAATGCTATATTTAGCATTGTATTAGCAGCCCTTTTAATAGGTAAGGGAGTGGAGTATGGGGCAGCTGGCGGAACTATGGGTACCGGAATAGGAGCTCTAATGGGATTCTTATTCCTTTTATTTATATACATATTGTTGCATCCTAAATTGATAAAAAGAATCAATAGGCAAAAGGCTTATGAAATAGATGAATCTTTTAAGGATATATTAAAAGATTTAATATCAATATCAATACCCATTATCATTGGAACAACTATTTTTAGTGTGACCAATTTAATTGATGTAAAAATGGTTATGACTATACTTCAAAAATCTCTTGGTATGACGGAATTAGAAGCCAATGGTCTTTATGGACAGCTTACGGGCAAATATGTTACATTAACTAATCTTCCTGTTTCTATTTCAACAGCATTAGCAGCTGCTATCATTCCTAGTATTGCAGCCTCCATGGCTTTAAAGGAAAAGAAAACAGTAATAAATAAGGTTAATTTAGCTATGAGGGCTACAATGATATTGGCAGCACCCTCAGCGGTGGGTCTATTTGTTTTAGGAGATCCTGTATTAAAAACACTTTTTCCAAGATATCCCGCTGGAGGTGATCTTCTTAGAATAGGGGCTGTAGCTATTATATTTTTATCCCTAGTCCAAGTATCAACAGCTATTTTACAGGGCGTTGGAAGAGCTGGAATTCCAGCTATAAATGCAGGAGTGGGGGCATTTGTAAAAATCATATTAAATATCTTGCTTATTTCCATTCCCTTTATAAATATCAGGGGGGCTGTTATGAGTACTGTGGGCTGCTATGTAGTTGTATGTTATCTAGACATTAAAGCGGTGAAAAAGATAACAAAAGTCGAAATTCAGATATTAGATACAATAATAAAACCCCTTGGTGCAGCAGTAGTGATGGGAATATTCTCGTTTTTATTTTATAATATATTGCTATGGGGAACTTCCAGTAATGCATTTGCTACCCTTGGCTCTATTATACTTTCTGTTTTAGTTTACTCTGGAATCTTATTTTCCATAGGGGGAATAACGCAGGAAGAAATTAAATTACTACCTATGGGAAATAAAGTAATTTCTAAACTTACTAAGATAGGAGTATTTAAGAAATAATCAACCTCCTTCAATATTTTGTATAAAATCATAAGAGATGGTAAATAATAATACAAAATCATTGCATGGAGGTAATTTTATGTATTTTCGAAGACGAATATGGGTATTGTCTTCTGCCATTTTTATTATTAGTGCTTTAAGTTTTTACATACTATATATGCATTTATTTTCTCTTGAAGGTATTAAGGAACCCAATCCTGAGCATATTGTGGAACAATATGTAAACCGTCCCCAAAGAAGTAATCCCATAAAACTGAAGCCCAGTATAAAAAATCTAAAGGATATACCTGTATCTGAGGGCAAAACACCTAAAGTTTCTGCCTCAACTGAAATGGTATATCAGTATTATTATGAGACAGAGGGACAATTTATAGAAGAAAGTGCGCTCCCCCCCTATTTTNTTATTGGTTTGACGAAAGAAGAACTGGTGCAAAAGTATTCGGATTGGCAAATACATTCCTTTACACCTGAAAGAATTGTAATGAGCAAGAGCATCCGGATGGAGGAACCTAATAACTATGTATTGGGTGTAGACCATGGATATATAGCTATTTTTTATAATAATAGTTCAGGAGAAACGCAATTGAAGGAAACAACTGAAACGCCAATAACTTCCCTACCACAGGGGGAACAAGAAAAATTGCAAAGAGGCATTGAGGTATTTGGGGAAGACCAATTAATTCGTATACTAGAGGATTATACTAGCTGAGCATGGGAAAAACTATTCCCATGCTCTTAGTTTTACATCACTTAGCTGATACCCGTAGGATGTTTCGGGATTACTCATCATTCGAACTGTAACGAAGAATCTATAGTAAACAACTTGCTAAATAGGTATATGTATTTTAAAATTATCTATATCTTGTTTAAGTTTAGGGAATGAAGGGGAGATTAATATGAGAAAGAAATCTAGAATTATAGTTATTGGAGGGGGAGCCTCGGGTCTTGTTGCCGCCATCATGGCGAGAAGAAACGGCTCGGAAGTGGTTATATTAGAAAGAATGGATAGAGTGGGTAAAAAAATATTAGCAAGTGGCAATGGGAGATGCAATTTAACCAATAGCGATATGAATTTAAATAGGTTTCATACTTCCTGCCCCAAATTTGTGGCGGAGGTACTAAATCATTTTGATGTTCACCATACACTACAGTTTTTTGAAAAGATTGGTATTTCATATACAATACAAGATGGAGGAAAGATATACCCCATGTCTTTACAGGCTTCAAGCGTCTTAGATGTATTAAGATATGAAATTGAAAGATTAGGGGTAGAAGAAATATGTGAAGCAGAGGTAATAGAGATTAAAAAAAATAATCAAGGATTTATTTTATTTCTTAAAGATGGAAGAAAAATATTTGGGGATAAGGTAATAATAGCAACAGGGGGGAAATCAGCTCCTAACTTGGGTTCTAATGGAAGTGGATATGATCTTGCGATTTCTTTAGGACATAGGATAATTCACCCATTTCCGGCATTGGTACAACTTACATTAGATGCTTGGTTCCTTAAAAGGCTTAAGGGGGTAAAATTTGAAGGAAGGGTGTCGGTGATTAAAAATAGTGATACTATACAAATGGAAAATGGGGAAATCCTTTTCACAGAATATGGTATATCAGGTCCTCCTATCTTACAGCTTAGCCGAAAAGTAGGAGAGTTGCTTATGCATGGCAAAGTAAATCCATATTTATCTATCGATTCCTATCCTGATTTATCAGAGGCCGAGCTCAATACTATGATTTATGCTAGATTTTCGCGCTGTCCTGAGAAACCTATTGAATTTAGTTTTGTAGGAATGATTAACAAACGTCTTATCCCTGTTATTTTAAAAGAAGCTAAAATAGAAGATACAAAAAGGTCTTGTTCTAAAATGAGCAGTACCGAAATAAAAAGTATAATTAATACACTAAAAGACTGGAAAATCCCCATTAAAGGAACCAGGTCATGGATGCAGTCCCAGGTAACCGCCGGGGGAATAGATGTTGCTGATATTAATCCTAATACTATGGAATCAAAATTAATTAAAGGTCTTTATTTTGCCGGGGAAATAGTAGATGTAGATGGAGATTGCGGAGGTTTTAATCTTCAATGGGCTTGGTCCTCTGGGCATATAGCGGGGGAAAATGCATCGAAATAGGCATTTGGAATTGTGTTCATAATAATATATTAAAAGGGGAGTGCACAATGTTAGCTAGTCTATATGAATATCCGCAATTTTTATACATTATATTACCTCTTATAATTTTTTTATGCAGGATTGTAGATGTTAGTCTAGGAACTGTTAGAGTTATTTTTGTTTCTAAGGGGTACAGATTATGGGCTGCTATTTTGGGATTTTTTGAAGTCTTTATCTGGATTACCGTTATCGGGGAGATAATGAACAATGCTAGCAATATATTTTGTTATCTTGCATATGCAATTGGATTTGCAACAGGAAATTATGTAGGAATATGGGTTGAAAACAAAATATCCTTAGGACTTGTAGTGGTTAGGATTATCACACAAAAAGAATCCAATGAATTAATAGAATATCTTAGACAGCATAACTATGGTGTTACTATCCTAGATGCGGCTGGGGCTAATGGAAAGGTAAAAATTATCCTTACAATAATCAAAAGAAAAAATCTAAATATTGTAATGGAAAGTATAAATGAATTTAATCCCAAATCATTTTATACAATTGAGGATATCCGCTCTGTAAGCGAGGGGGTTTTTCCAAAAACAAAATTAAGGAAAAAAGAAAAATAAATAGATTGTATTTTTCCTATCAACATCTTTTCAAGTTCATATCTTATTACAATATGAAGAAGATAGGTAAGTCCATCTGCCTTAGTACGAATAAACAAAGGATAAGAATAACTTATGATTTTGTAAAACTACATCTAAAGAGATTATATTATCAAAATTCTCTACAATTGTATTTTTGTTATTCTTTGATATAATAAAATAATAAGTTTATTTAAAGGCAGGTAAGGTCTAATGAAAGAAATACATATTAATCAACTTATCGAATTGGGCGATAATTATTACTTTATTTTAGGGTTACACTTTACAGAAAATCGTATAATGTGTGAATTTATTGCTGAAGCTAATCAGTTTTATTCTTCTAGTTTTAGGTCTCCCAAGGGAATAATTATTCAAGACTGGAGAAGTTCTAATAGAAAGGTTGAGGAATATTGTCTTTATATAAATGGTCATGAGCAGAAGTGGCAATCAGGATTTATGCAATACATATTGCCAGAATATGAAAAGGGTATTCTAAAAGATATAAAATTACCCAAATGCTTAAAAGATAAGGAATTGGTCCTAATCGAGGAAGAATTTGAACCCTTTTGTATTGATGAAGAAATTATGCAAATTAAGTTTGCAAAACAAACAAAAGAAAGAACAATCTTAATTCAGGAAGAATTAAGAGTATCTATAGGAAAAACATCTGTGCCATACGAAATAGATTATGAAGATTACCAATCGGCTAAGAGGAGAAAGTTGTATATCCATAATCTATATACTGTGGATATCAATAAGTACCCTTATCTTAAGAAAAGGGTTGAATTATCCAATCAAATACCTATTATTGCCGAGATAGAAGTTGAAGAAGACATTAAGAAGGCAAATCTATTCATCAAAAAACATTCTCAAGGCAATATTCCATTAAAATCAATAGAGGCCCCCGCAAGAAAAAAGGCAAAAAGAGAAGGTTTTCAATATAGGAATCATTACATAGGCATGACGGATTCTTATGATAAGGAACTCCTTCTAGAAGTCTTTTCTGTCAATGTTAAGAAAAAAGTCGAAAAAAAGGTAATAATATATGACAAGTGGATGCAGCCGTATATAAGATAAAGGGGGGAGGAAAAGATTGTATAAGGAACTCAAGATTAATGCTTTTATCAATGTTCAAAGTGTTAAATATTATATATTGTCTATTGGATTTACTAATACTAGGGTATTTTGTGATTTGATTACGGAAAATAAAATGGATTCGGTACCAACTCCTAAAACCTATAGGGATGGGGTAATTCAACTTATAAAAGATATAGACTCAGGAATTGAATTTTGCAACTTATATATTAATAATAATCTGTGCAAATCTAGGAATATAATTTTTAGACATCTAGAAAAGGAAGATATTAAAAAAAATAAAATGTTGAAGTCGGTAGGAATACCTAAAGAATTAATGAATAAAAACATCACATTGATTAGAATGAATTTTGAGCCAATAATGTGTTTAGAAGAGCTATCTGATATTAAAAATATAAAGCTAATTAAAAAAGGTAAAAAAGAAAACATCTTAATTGAAAAAGACATGGAACTGCCTATTGGTGTTTTAGATGAATCCTATAAGATTACATATACATCAAAGGAGGATAAATCAGATATTAAGAGTTTAAATATAAAGGAACTAAGTATAAGAGAAAATAAATTATATATCAAAATAGAAGCTAATAAGGATATTTTTGACTTCCAGGTTTTCACATATGAACAATTAAAGCAAGTTGATTTACTAAAAATGAGAGGTATTATTCCAGCTAATAAAATAGAAAACTTATCCTGCAGGGAGGGATATCATATCCTTGAGCAGTTTATAGGAGAATTAAAAGAAAATGTAACTTTAACAGAGAGAAATAAAATAAAGCTACATTTTTTAGCAGTACGTTCATTTAATGATGATAATAAAGAGTATATATTATATGAAAAATAGAGGGATGAATCCCTCTATTTTTATTAAGTGAAAATATTAGATTTTATGACTTATTGCAGCTTCATAAAATGTGGCTTTCTATTGCTAAACAGTGCAAATTCAGTAAAACCTGATTCTTTTAGAATCTCATATGCATGGGTAAAATTAGAACAAATATCTTGGGAATGATGGGCATCAGAACCAATTGTAACAATTTTCCCCCCTAATTCTTTATACCTTTTAAGAATGGGGAACTGCGGATTAGCATGGCCTAAATCGTATCTATATCCTGAAGTATTTAATTCAATTCCTTTTTCTGAGGCTATAATATTCTTGAGTATGGTATCAATGATATCCATGTAGTCTTCGGGAGATAAATGCTTATTAGAAAAGTTGCCATATCTATTAATATAATCAATATGCCCGTATACATCATAATTAGTGAAGTTTTTTACATTGTCAAGAACACATTCAAAATAACGTAGGTAAGCATTTTTTTGTTCTTTTCCCTTAAAAAAGTCCCCATTATATAAATCTAATCTGTCACAAACATGCATCGAACAGATTACAAAATCGAAAGGATATCTATTAATAAATTCTTCTAAGTCTTTTATAATATGGGGCTGAAAGCCAAGTTCCACCCCTAAAATTAAATTAATTTTATTTTTGTATTTATCTTTTAAAAAACTAAAGGCTTTCATATATTCATCATAATCAATCATAAAGGGAAACTCTGTATCGGGATAATCAAAATCCACATGATCTGTAAGGGCAATTTCCTTTAGGCCTGAATCAATCCCTTTTTTAATTTGGTTTTCCATTTCCTCATGGCAATCAGAAGAAAAAGAGGTGTGTACATGATAATCAGCATAAAACATTTTAATCTCCCCATATCAAATAAATATTTATATTTTATAATTATAAAATATATAATGACTCTAAATATTTTACACCATATAAGTCTTCTTGTAAAATTTAATTTATTCTACACAAAATATTAAAAATCATTATAAAAAATAGATAAATATGTTTGAAATCTATAAAATAATGTTATAATAAACAAGGGACGTATTCCCCACTAAAAGATAAAGGAGAATGATACTATGTCAGAACATGATTGCGGATGTAATAATCATAATCACAATGATTGCGGTTGTGACCATAACCATGATGAGGAAATAATATACTTAACTCTGGATGATGATACAGAATTAAAATGCAATATAATTGGGACATTTGAATTGGATAATAAGGATTACATTGCACTTCTTCCTGAGGGTGAGGACCAGATTTTACTGTACGGTTATAAGGAAGAAAAAGATGAAATATGTATTATAAATATCGATGACGATGATGAATTCGATAAAGTATCAGATGTGTTCATGGATGAATTTGCAGATGAAATTGAATCTATGGATGAAGACTATGACTTTGATGAAGACTTTGAAGATGATGAAGAAGAATAAATAAAACGCCGATATATTCGGCGTTTTATTTATTTTGTTGGACGAATAAACATTTGTGTCCAATATTTGACCCCATTTTTACTTGTTGCTAAACCTACACCAATTTCGCTATATGATGCACCTAAAATATTACTCTTATGTCCAGGGGAATTCATCCACGAATTCATAACCTGTGATGGTGTTTGCTGCCCTTTAGCGATGTTTTCGCCGGCAGATGTAAATCTTATTCCAAAGGTTTGTATCATATCGAAAGGGGAGCCGTAAGTAGGAGATTGGTGGGCAAAATAATTTTTATTAATCATATCTTGAGATTTCATTCTTGCTACCCTAGATAATTCCCAATTGGCTTTAAGAGGTTGAAGCCCATTTTTAGCTCTTTCTGCATTTACCAATTTGATGACCTCATTTTCGACGGATTTGACATCATCAATATTAGGAATAGTTAATTTTTGACCTGGGTAGATGAGAGCTGGATTTTTAATTTGGGAGTTTGCAGAAATAATTTCATTAAGGCCTATTTGATGCTTAACAGCAATTTTCCACATACTATCCCCAGGCTGTACAGTATATGTTATGGGTTGGGCAAAAATAGGTACGTAAAATAAGAAAAACAATAATGATATGAACAAAAATTTTCTTTTCATATTTACACCTCCACTAATAGTTTGAAATAAAAAACAATAATTATCTCTTGTATGTTATTACAATTTAGGAACTAAGTACCATAAAGGAGAAGATTTGCGATATAATGGTGATATTTTAAAAAGGTGATTCTAGTCCCATTTATTAAATAGATTTTTTAAATTAGTTTTCCATATTATCTTTGACTGTTATACGAATATTTGATATTATTTAATTATTATTAAGCATATTTTAATAAAATTAAATAGACGCTGGGGGGATATTTTATGAGAAATCAGGTTATATTTATGAAAAAAAACTTTAGTGGTGACAGTGATATAAAAAAAGTTATGGAAGAAGATAACATTGAAATCAGTTTTGCAGAAGATTATGTTGAAGTCTTAAGTATCCTTGGTGACAAAAACGGACAAGTCGACCTAATAGTAATTGATATGGAAAAGGATGTAATAAGGGGAATAGATAGCATCACAAATATTAAGTCAAAACAAAAATATAAGCATATTCCTATTTTTATTATTGCTAAAAGGGAAGACGTGATGAAGGGGCTAACAATAGGGGCCCAAGAATACATAGTACCTCCTTTCACCACTAACGAATTATGTTCATTTATAAAAATTACCCTTGAAAATAGTGAGGATAATAAGAACTTATATATTCCCCAAACCTCTGTAGATATGAGTTTTGAACAATATTTTAATAGTGAAATTAAGAGGGCAGAGAGGGGCGATTATGAACTTGCTATACTTATATTAACAGTGATACCTAGAAAAATAGATAAAACCTTATCCACCAATGAGCGGGTCGGCATAATAAATCAATTGGCCTTGTTTGTTAAAGAAAATCTTAGGGCAACAGATACCATTATACGATATAACGAAAGTAATATCATAGCATTTCTGCCTTACACAACAAGATTTAATGCAGAGATTGTTTATGAAAAAGTTTTAGAAGTTTATCATGAAAAGGTTGTAGGATTAAATAATAATATGGACGATTGGGAAATAATATATAGTATAGCTTCCTACCCTAAGGATGGAGAAAATGTAAGAGATTTATTATTTAATGCTGAAAGATACCTAGAAGATAAAAAACAAATTTACTTATAAGCAATATTATTTTATACTAAAAGTATGATAGAATTTGGATAAAAGTGATTGATTTCATGAGTAAGACAGTGTATTATAACTCATAATACCATTATAAAACACAGTATCTCACATTGCCTGCCCCAAATAACTAAATGGGAGATGATAAGATGCCAATTACAATTATTACCGATAGTGCTGCGGATTTATCCAAAGAAATAATTGATAGATATAATATCCATGTTGTTCCTCTTTGTGTTTATTTAAACAATGAAGAACTTTTTGATGGAGAATCACTGAAATCGGATAAATTATATAAAGATATGCGTGAGGGGGCAGTTTACAAAACAGGACAAGTGCCTCCAGAAAACTTTAAAAAGGTATTCACAGATTATGCAAAGAAAAATAGAAACTGCATATATATTGCTTTTTCTTCTGGGTTGTCAGGGACATATCAGGCCTCAGAGATTGCCAAGGAGGAGGTTCTAGAAGAATACCCTAATTTTAATATAGACATAATAGACACTAAATGCGCTTCCCTAGGTTTTGGACTAATAGTTTACAAGGCAGTAAAATTACTAGAGCAGGGGAAATCACAAGAAGAAATTGTTAGGGCAATTAAGTTTTATTCAGATCATATGGAACATGTTTTTACGGTAGATAATCTCGAATACCTCTTAAGGGGCGGAAGGGTTAGCCGCACCTCCGCTTTCATTGGTGGAATCCTAAATATTAAGCCAATCTTAAATGTGGAGGATGGTAAACTTGTTCCTTTAGAAAAAGTTAGGGGGAGAAAAAAAGCTCTAAAACGCCTTGTAGAAATTGCGCAAGAAAGAGGGATTAATCTAGCGGAACAAACAATTGCTATAAGTCATGGAGATGCCCTCGCAGATGCGGAAACGGTAAGGGATATGATGATAGAAACCTTAGGGTGCAAGGATTTTATAATTACTACTATTGGGTGTGTTGTAGGTGCCCATGCCGGTCCCGGAACGGTTGCACTTTTTTTTCTAAATAAAGAGCTGACTTTATAAGGAACGGATAGAAACCGTTCCTTTTACTTAGCTTATCTATAAGTAATAACCTTTTAAATCATATAATGTGTATAGCTTTTTTAAAATATAATATAATAATAACAAGATAAAAGCGGGGTGAACTACATTAAAAATACAGCAGCTTTTTTTGATATAGATGGAACATTATATCGTGAAGGACTTATAACAGAAATGTTTAAGAAGTTAATAAAATATGATATCATTGATACAAAAAAGTGGCATGAAGAAGTTAAACCTAAGTTCATAAAATGGGATAACAGGATTGGTGAATATGATGATTATCTTCTTGAAATATCAGATATATACATTAAGGCAATAAGAGGTCTTGATTGTGCTTTAGTTGAATTCATTGCAAGGCAGGTAGTAGAACAAAAAGGTGGAAGGGTTTATACTTTTACCCGAGACAAAATCCGGTGGCACAAGGATAAAGGCCACAAAGTGATTACTATATCGGGAAGCCCTATGGAGTTGGTAAAAGAAATGTCATCAAGGTATAATATGGATGATTATAGGGGAAGTATTCATATTTGCAGTGGTAAGAAGTATACTGGAGAAGTCGTACCTATGTGGGACAGCAATAGCAAAAAAAAGGCAATGGATGAATTGGTTGAAAGGTATGGTATTGATTTAGAAAAAAGCTATGCATATGGGGATACAGCTGGAGATTTATCAATGCTTGAGGCTGTAGGAAATCCATTTTGTATTAATCCGACTCAGGAGTTAATAGGCTTGTTGATGGATAATAAGAAAATAAAAAATAAAGTAAAAATAGTTGTAGAAAGAAAAGACATGGTTTATCATCTTGATGCCAACTACTTTAAAGATAACGAAAGATAGATTAAAGTTAAATTTTCATAAGAGGGGATTTAGTTCGATGCATACTAGAAAAAATTTAAAAGACAGTAAAAGAATAGTTATAAAAATCGGAACATCATCTTTGACCCATAGAAATGGCACTCTACATTATGCAAAGATGGAATGTTTAGCTCGTGTGTTATCAGATTTAAAAAATGAAGGCAAAGAAGTCGTACTAGTTTCATCAGGAGCCATAGGCGTTGGTGCAGAGAGGCTAGGGTGTCAGGAAAGACCAAGACAAATAGAGGTAAAACAAGCGGCGGCAGCTGTTGGACAGGCAATATTAATGCAAATATATGAAAAGTTTTTCGGAGAGTATAATCAAATTATAGCTCAGGTTCTTTTAACCAAAGATGTATTAGAAGATTCTATCAAAAAAACTAATGCCCAAAATACTTTTAATACACTTTTAAAGATGGGGGTTATTCCCATTGTCAATGAAAATGATACTATTGCGACAGAAGAAATCCAAGAAAGTATTTTTGGAGATAATGATACCTTGTCTGCCATGGTTTCAGTGCTAATAGAAGCAGATTTACTTATCCTTCTTTCTGATATTGATGGATTATATAATAAGAACCCTAGGGACTTTAGTGACGCAGTTTTAATAGATACGGTGGATGGTATTACTGATGAAATAGAAGGACTTGCTGGAGGTGCAGGAAGCAGCTTAGGAACTGGAGGTATGGTAACAAAAATTTCCGCAGCTAGGATTGCTAATGACCATGGGGTAGATATGGTGATTGCTAACGGGGAAGATTTAATAAATATTAATAAGGTCTTAGAAGGAGAAAAGATTGGAACTCTTTTTAAAAAAAATGAATGAATGCTTATTTAGCATTCATTCAAAAATTTCGATCATCTTTTTAATATTTTCTAGAGCAATATCAGATTTGATTGTAGTTAAAGCCGAATCCTTTTGTTTAACCACTTCTTTTAATTCAAGGATACTTTGATTAAATTGTATTGCTAGAGAATCTTTTTTTTCTATTATTTTTGGTTGAAACTTTGGCCAAATTTCGTCAAATTCTGCTAGGCTTTTATCCACTAAACCCCACTTGCCTTGTTTCGAAGATATTTTTATATCTCTTAACTGATATTTTAATATAAGGATTTCGGATGGGACTTTGGCATTAAATAACTCAGCCATATATGGAATATGTTTTGTAAGATTTACGGCAGCATGTGCTATTTCTAGTTCGGAAGGGCTAGAAGTCATAAGAGGATAAGAATCGGGAAGAACTTCCTCGGGAAGTTTTAAATCCTGCTTAGTATCCTCTTCTTTTTCTGATTTATTTCCTTGACTTTTAGAATCTGGTTCCTCTTCTGAGGAATCATTATTTTCATCAGAAGATTTTTTATATCCGATTTCATTTTCCAATTCTAACTCAGCTTTTTTATATTTTAAGGCTGCCTTATCTTTATTTTCTTCCATAGCTTTCGAGATAATCAGATTAGTAAGTGTGTTTAAATCCTTATTGAACTTTTCTGTTTTTTCTACAGATATCCCCTTTTTTTCTGCTTCTGCAAAAAA
>JGI24708J26588_10001096_pt1 | contig 21458 bp, 16 predicted proteins | sample BioPla1DNA2_FD_26588 | JGI IMG/M metagenome (IMG submission 26588) | reverse complement strand
CCGANCTCTTGTTTTCGAACTTTTTTTATTCGTACTCTTTTATTCGNACTCTTTTTATCGAACCTTTTATTCGAATTCTTTTAATCTGGAATGAATTACTTTATTGTAATTTAGTACACTTCTTTCATATTCCTGATCCATATAAGTTGAGGTAATTAAAAAGTCTGCGGTAGCCCTATTATTGGCTACAGGAATATCATAAACAGCACAAATTCTTAATAGTGCTTTTACATCTGGATCATGGGGCTGTGCAGCCAGGGGATCCCAGAAAAATATCACAAAATCAATACTTCCTTCTACAATTCTAGATCCAATCTGCTGATCTCCACCAAGAGGGCCACTATTATAAGCTCTTACCGGGAGACCCGTTTTATCCACTATGATCCTAGCTGTGGTTCCTGTACCACAGAGAAAATGACTTTTTAAAATTTCCTTATTATGCTCAACCCATTCAACCAACTCATGTTTTTTTGAATCATGGGCAATCAAGGCAATGTGTTTTTGTTTTGAGATTGTAAATTTAATATAATCGTCTTGTATCATCTCAAACCCCTTTCTGTAAATTATCCTATTTACTTAGCTGTTCCAGACGTTGTGTTACCTGTTCCATCATAGCAGTATATTTCTCAAGTTTTGCTTTTTCCTCAGCAATTTTGCTTTCGGGAGCCTTCTTTACAAAGTTTTCATTGGCTAGCATGCCATTTACACGTTTTAGTTCACCTTCCAATCGTGCCTTCTCTTTGTTAAGTCTTTCGATTTCTTTTTCAATATCTACTAGGTCAGCAAATGGGATATAGATTACTGCCCCTGGGATTACGGTAGATACTGCATCCTCCGAAATTCCGATCTTATCTTTTTGAATCTCAACTTCATTAGCATAACCTAAGGTTGCAAAGAATACCTTACTCTCTGTAAAGATCCTTCTGATTTTATCATCCTCAGAAACAACAATTACATTTGCCTTTCTGCTTGGAGGTACATTCATTTCTGATCTTACATTTCTAATTCCCTTTACAGCCTCTTTAATTAATTCTACCGCTTCCTTTTCCGCTGGATACTCATAAGCTGGGTTATAAGTAGGCCAAGATGAAATCATAATGGAATCTGCTTCCTTTTGGCCAGACATCTCTTGTAAGGTACAAAAGATTTCTTCCGTAACGAAAGGCATAAAAGGATGTAGCAACTTCAATGAAGTGATCAATACATGTTTTAGAGTCCAAAGGGCTGCTTCCTTCGTTTTATCTGTTTCACTATATAATCTTGGTTTCACCATCTCAATGTACCAATCACAGAATTCTTCCCAGATAAAATCATTGATTTTTTGAACTGCAATTCCCAGATCAAAATTCTCCATGTTCTCTGTTGCTTCCTTAACCAAGGTATTGGCTTTCGATAAGATCCATTGATCTGCTATGGTAAGTAAACTCTCATCGATGGTATCATCAATGGTAGCTTTCTCTAAATTCATCATAATGAATCGAGAAGCATTCCAAACTTTATTGGCAAAATTTCTGCTGGCCTCTACTCGTTCCCAATAGAAACGCATATCGTTTCCTGGAGCATTTCCAGTTACTAAGGTAAAGCGAAGAGCATCTGCACCGTATTTGTCGATTACTTCCAGAGGATCAATTCCATTCCCTAGGGATTTACTCATCTTACGTCCTTGGGCATCTCTTACTAATCCATGGATTAATACCTTGCTAAAGGGTTTCTTACCCATATACTCAAAACCAGAGAACACCATACGAAGTACCCAGAAGAAAATAATATCATATCCCGTAACTAATACATCGGTAGGATAGAAATATTCCAATTCCGATGTCTTTTCTGGCCAGCCCAAAGTGGAGAAAGGCCAGAGTGCAGAACTAAACCAGGTGTCTAAGGTATCCTCATCCTGTTTTAGATGAGTATGACCACAATGGGAACAAGCCTTGGGTTCGTCCTTAGCAACGGTTACCTCACCACATTGATCACAGTAGTAAGCTGGAATTCTATGTCCCCACCAAAGTTGTCTTGAAATACACCAGTCACGGATGTTTTCCGCCCAGTTAAAATACACTTTATTAAATCGTTCCGGTACAAACTCGATATCTCCTGTCTTTACTGCTTCAATGGCTGGTTTAATTAATTCATCCATTTTTACAAACCATTGTTGTTTGATCAAGGGTTCTACCGTGGTGTTACATCGATCGTGAGTACCAACATTATGAACATGGTCTTCTACCTTAACCAAAAGACCCATTTCCTCTAACTCTTTTACAATTAATCTACGGGCTTCATAGCGATCCATTCCCGCATATTTTCCACCATTTTCATTAATGGTAGCATCGTCATTCATAATATTTATTTCCGGAAGATTGTGTCTTTTTCCTACCTCAAAATCATTGGGGTCATGGGCAGGAGTAATCTTTACTACACCGGTACCAAACTCTTTATCTACATAGCTATCTGCTACGACTGGTATTTCCCTGTTTACTAAGGGGAGTAGTACCTTCTTTCCAATAAGATGTTTATAACGTTCATCCTCTGGATGTACTGCAACAGCCGTATCTCCAAGCATTGTCTCTGGTCTTGTGGTTGCTATCTCAACGAAACCATCCTGACCAACAATAGGATAGTTAATGTGCCAAAAATGTCCTCCCTGTTCCTCATGCTCTACTTCTGCATCGGAAATGGAAGTCTGGCAAACTGGACACCAATTAATGATCTTAGATCCCTTATAGATGTAACCTTTCTCGTATAATCTTACAAATACTTCATTGACAGCATTGGAGCAACCCTCATCCATGGTAAAACGCTCCCGATCCCAATCACAGGCAGATCCTAACTTCTTTAACTGTGATATGATTCTGCCGCCATACTCTTCCTTCCACTGCCATGCTCTTTCTAAGAAGCCTTCTCTTCCCAAATCCTCTTTATCGATTCCTTCCTTCTTTAACTGCTCGATAATTTTAACTTCGGTGGCAATGCTGGCATGGTCCGTTCCCGGTTGCCAAAGGGTATTATAGCCCTGCATTTTCTTAAAACGAATCAAGATATCCTGCAAAGTATTATCTAGTGCATGACCCATATGCAATTGACCCGTAATATTTGGCGGGGGGATCACAATGGTAAATGGTTTCTTACTTTTATCTACTTCGGCATGAAAATATTTATGATCCAACCATTTTTGATACAATCTTTCTTCTATGTCCTTCGGATCATAGGTCTTAGCCAATTCCTTATTCATAAAATCATCCCTTCTCTTCTTTTTCCAAATTCATCTACATGTATAAGGTCTTTCATTTCATAGCAAGTTCTAAGACTTCCTATATTTAAAGTCAAAAGTCTTTTTTAAACTGAAATCTATCCATATTCATATTAGGCTTTTGACACTAAGTTCTATGAAATAAAAAAGACTCTACGCCGCAAAGGACGAAGAGCCGTGGTACCACCTTTATTCATGACCGCTTCCCATTCTACATGGTATCAAGTCATCTTTTCTGTCTATAACGGGACATCCCGGCAATTCCTACACGCCTTACGGTTTCAGAACTGCTGTTCCGGAGCTACCTTCAATAAGTTCACTTTAGATCATCTTTCAGCCGCTGAATGATCCTCTCTGATAAGCTAGCTTATCTACTCCTCTCCATCGACACATTTATCATATTTAAAATAAAATATTATTTATATACTATGCAATAATTTTTATTCTGTCAAGGGCTTTTCAAATAAATCAAATTCGATTTTATATTGATTAAGCAAATAATAGGCATCTTCTTTGCATTCAGGATAAGTTTCTATGATAGCTTGGATGGTGGAAGCCGCCTCCTCTTTTTGCTTTGAAATCATATCCATGCGTTCCCTTAACTTCTGCCTGCGCACATTTAATCGATGCCTTACTTCCACCATTTCTCTGGGATCAATGATAGCGCTAGGCTGATAAATCCAGATTTCCGCATCAACAATTTGGAATTTTTTTAATTCCTTAATTAATTCATTATTATAATACTCCAAAAGCCTTGTATTACTCTCATATTTTTTTGCTTCTTCCTTGATCTGGATATATTCTTCCCAGTTTTCCTTTAATTGCTTGTAATTTTCTACCATATATTTGTTATACATATAATCCAGATAGTTTTGATTATTTACAGCTTTAATTGTTACCTTATTCATAAGCATAATCTGCCTATTTTGCTTCCTTTGTATTAATTGATAATCCCCTTGATTCCTTCTAGCTTCCATGGTGATATATAATGCACAGGCCATCCCCATCAAAACCGTCAATAAAAATGGTAATGTTAAAATGGAATCTGTATAGTAATTAATTAAAGCAAATAAAGCAAAAAGAACTACTATTACAAGGGTAATGGTAATGGCAAAGCCTTTCAGAAAAGACTGCTTGCTTATCACATCCTCTTCTTGTTGTTCAAGAGCTATCTTTTCTTCTTCCAGATGTTCCATATCTTTTTGAATCGTTCCTTGATATTCTTCACTTTCCTTAATGGCGGTAAGTTCTCTGGGTATTTGTAGCTCATGACCTTCCAATAAACGATATTGTTTATCTGAAATCGTCATATTTTTTTTCTGAAACTTACTTCTTTCTTCGGTAAGTTGAATGATTTTTTTTGCAGCCTCTTCAATTACATCTCGCTGAACCTCTGGTATCATGGTGATTTTCTGCATATCCGTAAGATATGAGGTAACAGCCTGATATTCCATCTTTGCTTCCTCTATTTGTCGGTCGTATTCGGATATCATCTCACAATGATCCTTGATATATAAAATTCTTTCTTTGTTAGAAGAAAATTTTACATAAATCGTTTCGGATTTTTTTAAATCTCTTTGACTTTTAACTATCGGTTTCCCATTCTCTTGCTTACCCTTTTTCTTGGAAGCAAACAATCCAAACAATCCCATTTGATTACCTCTCAACCATTCTCTTCACTTAGTTTCGTAATTTCCCTTTCCAGGACTCTAGAAGTTCCCACGCACGATATTCATACTCTTTATACGATCCCATGGCTTTTAAATTTTCCAAATGTATGATTTTTTTCATGTCTAAACTCTCTTGAGCCTCTATATCTAATTGTTCCAGATATGTTAAAATCCTCTGACAACTATCCTCATCCACTTGATACTCTTCTAGTTTTTCCATTAAAAGAGCCCTATTATTACTAAGTCCAATGGTGTATAAATACTGCAACAAACTTTCCAATCTATGATTGCTGGAATAGGCTCTTAAAAAGATTTCAGAAGCCTTACTAAGTCCAGCGGTATGCACCTTAGCGACCGCAAGGTTATGTAATAAATCTCCATACTCTTCTGGCTTCAAATCCGTGATTGATTCCAAAGCTAAAATATTCATATATTCTTTTTCTGCCTCGGAATATAGCTTTTTCTTTAAATAACTATTGGCTTTCACTACCTGTCTCATGATCGCTGGCATACCAATGATACGATCCAAGCTGTTGAGTAAACTCTTGATTTCTTGTTCTGTGTAATAGTCAGCACTACAAAGGATGGCAGTTACCATAGTTTTAAGGTCTGCTTTATTTTTCTTCAACCAAGATAACTTAGCAGCCCGCTCCGTAAGTTTTAATTCAGATCCAATCCAGTCAATAAGGGAATCACTGAAGGTATGCTCATCAATGATATATATATAATTATATATGTAATAGCAAAGTTCCTCCATGGAAAATATACGAATATCCGTTGTGGTAAATATATAGGGCCGATTCGCCCGACAACCACTGCATAAAATCAGTTTTCCCATGTCATCCCCCCTCGCTTTCTGATGTTTATCGTTTTCTGCTGTTTATCGTTTTCTGCTGTTTATCGTTTTCTTATGTTTGTCATTTTCTATTCTTTCCTATTTTTTTAACTTTCTCTATTGTTTATCTCTTACTATTGTTTAACCTTTACTATTCTTTATCATTTTCTATAATAGATATCTTTCTATAGTTTAACCTTTACTATTCTTTATCATTTTCTATAATAGATCTCTTTCTATAGTTTAACCTTTACTATTTTTCTTTTTCTCTTATTTATCTCTTTCTATTGTCTATCACTTACTCACTCTAATTCCATCCGATATTCACCAATCACTCCAACTCCTGGATACAAATCCCCAAATCCCAAATCTGTAATTGTTATCTTGGCTAGATCTCTTCTTAAGCAAGTCACATTGATTTTTAGCCTAGTCATACGGTTAGGTCGTTCCGGTAAATGCTCCACAGGAAACCTTTGACGAATTACTTCTCTAGAGATGACATTGGTTAAAATCATCTCCATCTGATTTTCATGATCAGGAATTACCTCTATACTTTCATTTACTTCAAACCAAGGTCTGGCCGCCTCTGTAAGGGTTAGCTCTTTTGTTTTTGCATCGCTATAAACCCTAACTTGAATTGTAGTAAGAATCATATCCTCATTTAATAGGATAAACTCATTTAAATTCTCATCACCGGAAAATTCCTTGGCTGCATAACAGGCTCCCTTGGTATATAAACTTTGACCAAGAAAGCCTCTTCTGCCAATACATAGCCTTTTAATGGTATCCTCTGTCCAGGATCCCTCAAAGCCCTTTCCCGTAAAGTATAAAGTAGATATNATTTGCTTATACAAGACAGTNTTAGCGATATTTTCAAAAACATANCCAATTTTTGTAGGCTTCTGCTTTACTAGTTCATAATTAATGGTGTCACTAAAGTCTTTCTTTTTTAACATTGCAATCATAGGCCTAGCTCTACGATTAATACTAATCTGATAGTAACTAAGGCCTTTTGCAGTAAAATCAAATAATCCTACATCATTCAGCCACAAGGACTTATCCTGGTTTAAGGCATAATGCAAATAGGAATCCCCATGGCTAATGATGGATGCCCGGTCTCGGTCAATTCCTAACATGGCAAGAGCCGTATAAATCCCATCAACGATCACCGGATCCATATCTTCTAGGGTAATCACCAGGCTAGTGATTGCTTGTCCGGGAAAATATCTCTTAACCAAGGTAAGGGTTCTACGAAGAAATTTTTCCATCAAGGTGATACCAGTCATTCTCTGGCCGTAAATTTCAATTACTTCCTTGTTTTTTAGCTTGCTAAGTAAATGATCTACAAGAATTCCTTCACCTGCTTCGCTCGCTGCCAGAGCCTCACTGCCATAGAGCCATTGATTCCTTTCTCTATGCAAACATAGTACCGTGGGAATCATTTCATATTCTTCATTCTCGTCTTGGCTTATGGGAATTGGCTCAAAAGTTTTATAGCTATAACAGCTAATTTGAGAAAAATCTTCACATAAATCATAACCTATGATTATCTTTTTCTTTCCTTCCATCCGCCTCCCCTTCCTATTTAAGGAACCTTTTCCCTGATTCTACCCTACTTATTCCACAGTTCCACAAAAAAACCATGAGTTTCCCAAGCAATCTCCCCATAAAGTTAGTACCACTGATTTTCTTTAATTGGTTGAAAACATTTTGAATATTTATAATCCGCACGGGCATATTGTTTCATCAAATCAAGCAAATCCTCATCCCTATTCTTTTCCATTGCCCTCAACATTTGGTTGAATTTGATTCCATTGGGATTCCTCATCATTTTCCATAGTAATATCATAGCGATACTGTTTCTTTTCCGTACTTTCTACCCTTCCATCGATTTCTTCCGTGATATAATATTCTAAGGTCTCATGATAGAATAGAATAAAACCCTTCACACGAATTCCAAGATAAAGATTGGGCATAAGTTCGGATTTGAACTCCCCAGTCCCATCATTTTTAAGTATCCGATAATGAATATAAACCGGATTGTTGGGATTGGCTTTATATTCTACGAAAAATTTGTCCTCTAACTCCTTGGATACTGAAATCCTTTCCTTAAACTTTTGAAAGAAGGGCAAGATGATTCCAATTTTTATCAGCCGATCCATATGATAACTAATATAATCCGCATCCATTTCTGAAATATCCCTCTTATCGGATGAGTATTTCATCCATGCCAAGAGACAGATTTCATTTTCCTCATATAAAATCTCATGCCTCATAATCGGAAATAGTTGATCCGCTATTCTTTGATCATGAACCAGATATCGATAGGCAGAGAAAGATAAAAATGCCCTGACTAGTTCATGGTTTGCAACTCCTTCATAATATGAAAGAAATATATCAAAACTATCATGGTCGAGTTGCTGGGTATAGAGGATCTGGTATAATAATCGTTCTTCCAGTTCCCCTGTGGGNATGGAAAAAGCTTTGGCCTGTTTCCATAAATGGNTCATCTGNCTGCTAGATCCTTTAAAATAAAGTACTAGATAGTTTAAAATTCTTTCGTCGTATTTCCCCTGAGTAAAACAATAGTGGCATAGGGAAACCATTATATTGTTCTCTTCCTTCTCTCCATGGCTATATAGCCACCTAGAGCACAGTCTCACCAAATGGTTGATGCTTAATAGTTCGAAACCATAGAGGGAAATTCCTTGCAATAATTTATCGTATCGGCTTCTCTTGGCTAGATATTCCATCAGCTTTACTCTCTCTTTTTGTTTGGCCATGGAAAGGTCGACTTCCTCTAAGTAANAATCCAGCCTTGCCTCATCAAAATTCTCATAATAAAAATCAATCAAGGAATAAATACAGTCAAAACGATAGCCTTGCTGTAAATTCTTTAATTCTAGTGCCTGATGTCGAATAAATAAATCCTTTTCATTTACGATGCGATTGCTATGGATATGATGGAACAAATGTGTTAGTAACATCGGGTGGTTACTGTGTTCTAAGCATAAGTAATCATATTTGCCCCTGGGAAAATAGGATATCATTTCGTAACTTATTGTGTTACGATAACGATTCCCATTGCTATCTACCAAGAAGATTAAAGCATCATCTGTATAGATATCCACCACAGCAATTCCATCATTCATGGGCTGATAGTCTTCCACAGCATTTTCTTTGTGTAGGACGACAACTCCAACAATATTGGTATTATTGCATCTTATTTCATGTTTGTACAAGACATAGGGCAAGTGCTCCATCAAATCGCCCTTCTTCTTGTCCATAAATTCTTGATACAAAATCGCAAGATCCTGATTGATATGATGGGCTTCCAGTTGCTTTTCAGCAAACAATTCCATTTTCTTATAATAGGTTCGATATATGTTATCTAACCTGTCCTTATTTTTAATAATATTAGCATATAAAAATGCTTTTTTCTGATCATTTAAACTACTATTGTAGATAAAATAAAGGAGGGCAGGTTCTGCCAATGGTTCTGTAAGACCATCATCCGCAGTATAGATATAATATTCATATAATTCTGTAATTCTTAGTTGCTCTTTAACCCCTAGGTCAAACCAATAAAAATATTTTTTCTTTCTTTTAAAACCTTTAATTAACATACTACAAATGGCGGATAAAACTGCATTGGATTTGCTTTCCCTATATAAATTCACCAAGCCCTTATAGATGAGGGGATGAAAAGTCTTTCTCTTACCCGCCAGATAGGTATATTGATTCATTAACTCCCTGGAGACGATCTGATTCTTGATACCAAAATTTAATACTTGTAATTCAAAATTACCTAATTCCCGTAGTAAATATGGTTCTTCTATATATGTAAAAATAGCTTCATAATACATGATGGGACTCCGACATCCCAGTTCAAATTGCTCCTTAATGTCAGCCAATCGATTCGCACCTTGATTCTCATATCTTTTATCTAAATAAAGAAGGAACCAAAGTATTTTCCAATCATAATAGCCATTTTCATAGAGTTTACGTATCATTTGAGCATAACTTTTTGTAGTACTATCCTCTTTATAAAAGAGAGATTTTAGGTACAAATAGGCACAATACTCCATGATATGATTCTTTCGCAGGTTAATCTCCTCTTTGGCCAGTTCTTCCAGCAATTCACCTGCGGATTTATTATTTCCAGAAATGAGTTCTATATGGATTCTCATTAGGGTATGCAAAATCTTATCTTCCTCCGATAGATTTCGCAAGGCTTTATTGGTCTTTTCTATATACTCATTTCGATTAATCCGATTGAGACGAAATTTTAGATAATTCCTAGTAAGTACTATGGAAATATTACGTAATTTTGTCCTGTCCGATTCTTCCTTATGATTGTCATATATGCATACTAGATTCACAGTCAGAGTCTGATGGACCGTTTTTATATAAATTCTCCCATAATTGTTACCCGTTCTTAACTTGGCTGCATCAATCAAAAATGATATCTGATGGCTATTTCCAATAAAGCGGTCCGCCCAAACGAATTTTTGTTCCAATTGAATAAAAGGAGCATCTGTACTAACTCTTATCTCAGCATAGCCCCAATGGTCTTTTTTCAGGCTAATCTTATCCATGAAGCTTTCCCCGGTAATGGTATACTCCAAAGTTGATTTATCTATACTAAGTTGGATTGCTGGTTTTTTACGGGTAATGATAAGAAACTCTTCCAGAGCCTGACTGATGGAAATACTTTTTAATAGAGAACGATAACATAGGATATATTCTTCATTGTCTTTTAAAAAAACATCTTCAAAGTCCCTACTGCGAAAGACTTTTTTGGCTTCTACCCAATCCATTCGTGCTAGGTCTGCAAATTCATTCAAATCCCTGATTTTCCCTAGACTAGTCATACAATAGGGTACTTCGATAGATACAGAGAAAGGTAATACCTCCTCGCCACAATCACTGACTATGGTGATTTCACCCTCAATGGGCTCTGAGGTCGGTTCACCATAAGAAGCCTTATATTGATATGTAATAATATTTTCAATTCCTTCAAAATAATTATTCTGTAATGTTAACCTGGTATCAGAAGAAAATAAATAGCCCTTCATCGGTAAATTAGCATGATTCGTAATGGTAAAACTACCCTCATATACTTTACCGACTTCCACCTTTATATTTATTTTCTCTTCCGAAAGACAAATAAAAGGCTGTTCATAATCAAAAATCCCATTTGAAAAAACCTTGGCTTTTTCCTTCAATTTATCACCCCATGGTAAAACATTGCATTTTCCATAAACTATGCTTATAATTATAAAACAATACAAGAAAAAAATCCAGTATTTATCGGGAAAATATGACAAGACTGGTTTTACCAAGCAGGAAACCCTGCGATGTATTTATAAGACCATTGGAAATATCAGAAAGGAGTTACTATGAAAAGAAAATCCGAACTTTTTCACGGAAGTGATATAGAAAAAATAGAAGAAATATATGGAATAAAAAAGGAGGATATTATTAGTTTTGCAGCAAATGTAAATCCCCTGGGGATTTCTCCGAAACTAAAAACCACCTTGGCAGACCGAATTGACGCCATTATGACCTATCCTGACCGGGAATATAGCTCCCTCCGAAAATGTATTGCTGACTATGTTCAAACCGATTTTGAAAATATCATTGTAGGAAATGGTTCTACCGAATTAATCTCCTTATTCATTCAGATTATGAATCCTAAAAAGGCCTTAATCCTAGGACCAACCTATTCGGAGTATGAAAGAGAAGTAACCTTAGGAGGAGGATCTGCCCTCTATCATCAATTAAAGGAAGAAAAAGATTTTACCTTGGATCTTGCCGCCTTAGAAAAGGATTTAACTCCTGATGTGGATCTTTTGGTGATATGTAATCCCAACAATCCTACTTCCTCAGCCATAAGCAGAAATGATATGGCTAAAATCCTAGATATCTGTAAAGAAAAAGGAATTTATGTCATGGTAGATGAAACCTATGTAGAATTTGCAGAGGATTTTAATACTATCACATCGGTTCCTCTAGCATCTACCTACGATAACATCATTATTTTAAGGGGTATTTCCAAATTCTATGCCGCACCGGGACTACGTTTAGGTTATGCTATCTGTGGCAATAATGATTTGATAAAAGAAATGAATCGTCGTAAGAATCCTTGGACCATTAATAGCCTTGCGGCAATCGCCGGGGAAATCATGTTTACAGATAAAGACTATATCACAGAAACTAGAAGACTCGTTACAAAAGAAAGAGATAGAGTCTGCAAAATCCTAGACTCTTGGAAGAACATAAAGTACTATAAACCAATTGCTAATTTTGTTTTAATTAAAATACGAAAGGAAGAGGTAAGCTCTATGGATCTATTTGAAGCAGCCATTCAAAAAGGCTTCATGATTCGTGATTGTTCTACCTTCCCATTTTTAAATGACAAATTTATTCGTTTTTGCTTTATGACACCAGAAGACAATGATGCTCTACTGAAAACTTTACAAGGCCGACTGCAATGATTGATTTATCATCTTAGTAGAAATTTCATCCACTAGGAGACTGTTTTGATATAATGCATCCTATGCAATACTTATCAAAAGAAAGGAAAACCTATGCTCAAGCTACTAAAACATTTAAAAAAATCGGTTGTAGCCATCCTTTTTGTTACAATCCTACTAATTATTCAGGCAAATAGTGATCTTTCCCTCCCTTCCTATACCTCAGATATTATTAATATTGGTATTATTAAGGGTGGTATCGATTATACTGTTCCAGAGGTGATAGGCAAAAGTGAATTGGAGAAAATCACTTTATTTATTGAACCTTGGGAGCAAGATATTATTTTCAACCATTTTTCCCTTTTGGATAAGTCCAAGAATTCGGAAAAGGAATGGAATGCTTATTTAAATACATATCCCACCTTATCTGAGGAAGGACTATATCTCTGGGATGGTGAGCAAGAAGATGAAATATCAGCAATTCTTTCCTTGCCCATGACAACCCTACTGATCATAGACAATTATGACCAGCTTGATATGGAGGTGGAAGGTCAACCATCCCTATTTCCTGCAGAATTGGAGACCATGGGGGGAGATTTCTATACCTTTATTTCCTCGCTTCCTGAGGAAGCCAGAAAGGAATTTCTGACCTCCATGAAGGATAAGATGTCTCAGATGCCAGAAATGCTTTTATCCCAATCCGTCTCTGCNTATATTAAGGCAGAATATGAAAGNATCGGAATTAATCTTTCAAAAATTCAAACCAGATATATTTTAATTACCGGTGCTAAAATGTTAGGGCTAGCTTTATTAGCAATGATAGCCTCCATATTAGTTACTTTGCTATCCGCAAAGATTGGGGCAAAACTAAGCCGTGATATTCGAAGTGATGTATTCCAGAAAGTCCTATCCTTTTCCAATACAGAGATGGATAAATTCTCCACAGCATCCTTAATTACCAGAAGCACCAACGATGTGCAACAAGTCCAGATGTTAATAATCATGATGATTCGTATCGTAATCTACGCCCCTATCCTAGCTGTGGGAGGAATTTTTAAGGTCTTAAACACAAATTCCTCTATGACCTGGATTATCACAGCAGGGGTTGTAACTATTTTTATATTAATCATCCTACTATTAATCATTTCNCTGCCTAAGTTTAGACGGATGCAAAAACTGATTGATCGGATTAACTTGGTAATGAGGGAGATCTTAACTGGACTTCCGGTTATACGTGCTTTCAGTACCGAAGACCATGAGAAAAAGCGTTTTGAGGAAGCAAATATCGATTTAACAAAAAACAGCCTTTTTGTAAATCGCGTTATGACCTTTTTGATGCCTTCCCTTATGTTTATTATGAATTTAATCTCCCTCTTAATCGTCTGGGTTGGCGCTGATCGAATTGATCAAGGAACCATGCAAGTGGGTGACATGGTGGCATTTATCCAATACACCATGCAAATTATTATGTCGTTTTTAATGCTTACCATGATTTCAATCATTTTACCTAGAGCTGGTGTTTCCGCTAGACGACTGGGTGAGGTTTTATCCGTAGAAAGCTCCATCCAAGATCCTAAGACCGAGGAATCTTTCACTATGAAAAGAGAAGGAAGGATTGAATTTCATAATGTATCTTTCCGATATCCCAATGCGGATGAAGATGTTTTATCCGATATTAGTTTTGTTGCAAAGCCAGGGGAAACCACAGCAATCATTGGTAGTACCGGCAGTGGTAAATCCACATTAATTAACCTGATTCCCCGTTTCTATGATGTAACAAAGGGAAAAATCCTTTTGGATGGTACGGATATTCGTAAAATAAAGCAACATACCTTAAGGGAACGATTGGGCTTCGTTCCGCAAAAAGGTGTACTATTCACTGGAACCATCGAATCCAATATCAAATTTGGTAAAGAAAATGCATCGGAAAAGGAAGTCATTCGTGCTGCCAGAATAGCTCAGGCTTTAGAATTTATTGAAGCCAAGCCAGAAGGCTATGAGTCTCCTATCTCACAAGGTGGAACCAATGTCTCTGGTGGTCAAAAGCAACGATTATCCATTGCTAGAGCCATTGCCAAAGCTCCTGATATCTTTATTTTTGATGATAGCTTTTCTGCCTTGGATTACAAAACCGATGCTACTCTAAGAAAAACCTTAAAAGAAGAATTATCTGATAAATGCATTATCATTGTCGCCCAAAGAATAAGCACCATTATGCATGCAGAACAAATTCTTGTTTTAGATAATGGCAAAATTGTCGGAAAAGGAACCCATAAGGATCTGTTAGCAGGATGCGAAGTATATCGGCAAATAGCATCTTCTCAATTATCAAAGGAGGAACTGGAGTATGAGTAATAAAGCACATAATAAGGAAAAAGCCATTTCCCGTCCTAAAAAAAGGTCTACGGTTTCCAAACAACATGGTCCTGGAGGACCTATGGGTCGTCCAGTGGAAAAGGCAAAGGACTTTAAAGGAACCATGAAAAAACTTATGGGCAGCCTCTCCAAATATAGGATAGGTTTTGTAATTACTTTTCTCTTTGCCATTGGCAGTACCATATTTACCATTATTGGACCTACCATCTTCGGAAATGCCACAACTTTAATTGTAGAGGGCTTAATGAATAAAATCGGTGGTGGATCGGGTATTGATTTTAAAAAACTAGGTAATATTATCCTTACCTTGATTCTCCTTTATAGCGCCAGCACCGTATTTTCCTTAATTCAAGGGTTTATAACTACAAGCATATCCCAAAAGGTTACCTACCAATTTAGGAAAAGTATTTCAGAAAAAATCCATCGTTTGCCCATGAACTATTTTGATCAAATGACTCATGGAGAAATTCTTTCTAGAGTCACCAACGATTTGGATACCCTAGGTCAAAGTCTAAACCAAAGTTTGACCCAATTAATTACCTCCGTGGTATCAATCATAGGTGTCCTTATCATGATGCTACGCATCAGTGTCTCTATGACCTTGCTTGCTTTACTGATTATGCCGATTTCTATGCTAATTATGGGAAAGGTTATTAAAAAATCACAAAAGTATTTTGTTCAACAACAAGAATATCTGGGGGATGTCAATGGCCAAGTAGAAGAAGTTTATGGAGGCCATACTATCGTTAAGGTATTCAACAAGGAAGATGAAGTAATTAAGGAATTCAATGAGCATAACCAAAAACTCTATGAAACTGCATGGAAATCCCAGTTTTTCTCTGGCATGATGCATCCCATTATGCAGTTTGTAGGAAATCTAGGATATGTAGGTGTGGCAATCCTCGGTGGTTTTCTCACCATAAAAGGTAGGATACAAATTGGTCAGATTCAATCCTTTTTCCAATATATCCGTAATTTTACCCAGCCAATTATTCAATTGTCTCAAGTTGCTAATATGTTTCAGTCCACAGCAGCCGCTGCGGAAAGGGTCTTTGAATTCCTGGAAGCCAAAGAAGAGGAAGCTTCCACAGACAATCCCATATCCACAGATAAGCTTGAAGGAAATGTAGAATTTAAAAATGTTCAATTTGGTTATACTCCAGATAAAATTATTATCAAGGACTTTAGTGCTAAGGTGAACAAAGGACAAAAAATAGCCATTGTTGGACCAACCGGTGCTGGTAAAACAACCATGGTCAAGTTATTGATGAGATTCTATGAAATCAATTCAGGAGAGATCTTAATTGACGGTCATAATATCAGAGACTTTGAGCGAGGCCAGTTAAGGAAAATGTTTGGAATGGTGCTACAAGACACCTGGCTCTTTAATGGAACTATTATGGATAATATCCGCTACTCAAAGCTGGATGCCACAGATGAAGAAGTAATACAAGCCGCTAAAGCAGCCCATGTCCACCATTTTATTTCCACTTTACCAGATGGTTATCGAATGATTTTAAATGAAGAAGCCAATAATGTATCTCAAGGACAAAAGCAGCTCTTAACCATTGCCCGTGCTATATTGGCAGATCCAAAAATACTTATCTTAGACGAAGCTACTAGCTCTGTGGATACCAGAACCGAAATCTTAATACAAAAAGCTATGGACAATTTGATGAAGGGAAGAACCAGTTTTATTATTGCCCATCGCCTATCCACAATTCGAGATGCAGATTTAATCCTGGTTATGAACGAGGGAGATATCGTAGAACAAGGCAATCATGAAGAGCTATTAGAAAAAGGTGGATTTTATGCTAAGTTGTACGAATCTCAATTTGAGAGGACAGCATAAGGAAAACTCTTTCACAAAAGAAAATCCCTAATAAAATAAGATATAAAGCTGCGAACCAATGGTTTTTACCACTCATTCGCAGCTTTTATTTTTTTAATATTTTCATTTTAAGAAATTTCGATCATGCTATATTTTTTCTATCTAACAAAGTCCTTTCATCTCAAAGTCCTTTGATTTGTTTGATCTCTTCCTTGTTTTGAGTAAAAACAAGGAAGAGACCATGGAGCATTATATAATCCTACAACCAACATGCTCTATCCCCTGTCTTATTTGCTTCTCATTTGCTTTATCATTGTATTTTACTTCCACAGTACCTCTCTGTAAATCAACATTTACTTTATTGACACCATCAATATCATCCAAAACATTTTTTACCTGTGTTTTTACTTTATTGTTAATTAATCCCTCTACTTCATAGTGAACCGTATTCATATTTCATATCATCCTTTCTATAAAAATCAAACAATTATAAGCTCATAGGAAGCAAGAATAAAAATAAGATAAAATTCTATACTTAGTTTTTGAATAAAAGGATTGATTTATTAAGGTATAAATATGAATCATTACAAAGGTTTATTTAGGAGAGATAAAATCGACGAAAGAAAAAACTTGAATCTGGTTTGATTTTGAGTTGGACTTGACTTGGGAACATAACTTGAATTGGGTTGAATTCGACTTGATTTTGACTTGCAAGCATACTTGAATTTGTGTTGAATTTGACTTGATTTTGACTTGCAAACATAACTTGAATTGGGTTGAATTCGACTTGAATTTGACTTGCAAACATAACTTGAATTTGACTTGCAAACATAACTTGAATTTGTCTTGCAAACATACTTGAATTTAGGTTATATTTGACTTGATTTTGACTTGCAAACATAACTTGAATTGGGTTGAATCAGACTTTAATTTGATAGAATAATTTAAAAATTTTTATTAATTCAATTAAATCTTAAATTAATCAACTTTTTTAAGAGCAAGATGTTTACGGAAACCGTCAATGAAAATCAGTTTAAAATTGATATTATACTCAGGAAATGATATAATTATTTTGTATACAAATCAAAATTTTAATAAGGATAATTTATATGAACATTAATCTGGAGTATTATAAAATATTTTATTATGTAGCGAAGGCTGGTAGTTTTACCCAAGCAGGTGAAGATCTTTGTATTACTCAACCGGCTGTCAGTCAGGCTATTAAGCTTCTTGAAGATAGCTTAGGTAGCAAACTCTTTATCAGAATACCTAAAGGTGTTAAGTTAACCCCAGAGGGTGAAGTATTATTTTCCTATATTCAAAAAGGTTATGAATATATCCGACTTGGCGAAGAAAAATTTCAGAAGATGTTGGACTTAGAAAATGGAGAAATTCGCATTGGCGCTAGTGATATGACCTTAGAATTTTATCTATTGCCATATCTAGAAAAATTTCACGAAAGATACCCCAAGATTAAATTTACTGTGACCAATGCCACCACCCCTGAGACCTTGGCTTATCTTTATGATGGAAAAATTGACTTTGGGATAGTCAGTGAACCCTTTCAGGCTAGATCTGACATCCATGTAACTCCAGTAAGGGAAATCCAAGATATTTTTGTAGCTGGTAATCGTTTTCACACTTTACGGAATCAGCATTTGCCTTACACTGCCTTAGAAAAATTTCCAACCATTTGTCTTGAGCAAAATACCAGCAGCAGAAAATATATTGATCACTTCTTAGCTAAGAATCAGGTGGTTTTGAAACCAGAATTTGAGTTGGCCATGAGTGATATTATTGTAAAATTCGCTACTCGAAACTTAGGAATTGGATGCGTTGTAAAGGATTTTGCAAAAGAAGCCTTAGAAAGGGGAGAATTGTTCGAGTTACAGTTTGAAGATAAAATTCCCCCTAGAAAGTTTTGTATTGTAACCGGATACAACAACCCCATTTCAAAAGCAGCAAAAGAATTACTTACATCCTTAAAGGAAGAAAAATGAGAGGTAGCATAAAATGAAGATACGAATAAAATATATCAGCGATGCAATCGAAAAATTAGAATATATTGATGGTAAATCCGACTGGATCGATTTAAGAGCAGCGGAAACAGTCCAGATGAAGGCCGGAGAATTTAAACTGATACCTTTAGGAATCGCCATGGAACTACCAGAAGGCTATGAGGCCCATGTAGTACCAAGAAGTAGCACTTTTAAAAACTTTGGAATCATCCAAACCAATTCCATGGGTATTATAGATGAATCCTATTGTGGGGATCATGATCAGTGGTTCTTCCCCGCTTTAGCAATGAGAGACACCGTAATTCAGGTCAATGATAGGATCTGTCAGTTTCGAATTATGAAACATCAGCCAAAGATTGAATTTACTGAAGTGGAGCTTTTAGGAAACAAAGACCGAGGAGGCCATGGAAGTACTGGCGTCCAATAATTAATTTTATGGAGTGTATTTCACAGAGGAGATGAATTATGGCAGGGATCATTACTCATTTAGTTATCGCTAAGGAAATATTAAAACTTTTACCTCCGGGTACCGTAAAAGAGGAAGGCCTTTTTTATATTGGCTCCTTTGCCCCAGATGCGATTCATGCTAGGCCAGGATATGTAAGAGAAGACAAAAAACATACCCATTTTCGAGACAATATCCATGACAGACATTTTGCCTTCGAGGAGAATCTATCCATCTTTCATAGCCGAGTGACAGACTTTATTCAAAAAAACAAGAACCGAGAGGATGGGTTGCTTGACCTCTATCGGGGGTATATGGTGCATATTCTAACCGATGAATTATATGTACTTACCATAAGACAAGAATTTACGGAATTAATGAAATCACAAAACATCGATCAAACAGACAAAGAATACTATCATCGAATTGTTACAGATATGAGCCGGAATGATTTTCTTTTATTAGACCGTTATGAAGCCATAGCTGAAATAAGAGAAAAACTAGAAAAAGCTAAAACTTATCCCATTGAAGGACTGATCAGCAAAGAGGAACTTTGCAAATGTAAGAAATGGGTGATTCAGCATCATTTTATCGAGAAAAATGAAGTACTAGAACCGGTTTATATCAGCTATGAAAGAACTTTAAAATTCATCCATAGAGCAGCCGAAAATATTGTTAAGCGTCTTTCTACAGGGGAAAGCTTCCCTAAAATATTTTAATTTATTTTCAATAATTTTATTGTTCGATGCAAATACTTAGGATATAAGTTGCTGTAAGAGAAAGGATTATGCATATGGACAATAATAAAAACAGAATGAGAGACCGAGAAAAAAGCAAGGCAGAATTACGAAAAATGGAACCAAGAGATAATTCTGATCTAGGAATAATCAATGGACAGATTATAGGTGTTCATGAGTCCAAGCATGAGAAAAGCAGGACAAACAAGAAAAATTAATTCCCTACGAACCATTCATGGAAAGGATGGTTCGTCTTTTATGGTATGAAGTATTATGATTGCATATAGTGAAATAGAGCTGTTAAATATAAAATTTTTATAAACATTTCTATATATTCTTATTGCATTAAAGCTACCAGTATCTTACAATATGTATGACTATATGTAGAGGAAACAGGAGAATTCATATGACAAAAACAATGAATACTATACTTATCTTCCTTCTCCTAATGCAAGGAGGTTTTTTTCCAAATACCTATCTTTTGGCAGGATTGCTATTTTCCTTCTTGTTATTCATCCTCGCCCCTACTGTAAAAATTTATTTACCTACTTTTTTATCTTTTCTTGTATTAGCCATGCATTATTTTATTTCTGCTCTCATACATAATTTTAGTGCAGCGGATTATTCCCCCATATTGCAGATTTTCGTGTATGTATTGTTTTGTTTATTATTATGGGGTTTGGAAGATGAAAAAGGTGAGCACTTAATTGATGGAATCTTAATCGCTGCCATTTTAACAGCTTATATAAGCCTCTTGTCCTATGTTGGACTCCTTCCTATTAAGGGTATGATTGTAAAGGGAAGAATGCAGGGTGTCATGCAATACGCCAATGCAACCGCTGTATTTTTGTCCATGGGACTGCTTTTGATTAATAAAAACCCAAAAAAATTCTATAAGTATAAACCAGCACTACTGATGGGATTACAATTGACCATGTCCATGGGCGGTATATTAGCTTTTTTATTTGGACTTGTTTTATATAGCTTTTCCCAGAAGAAAAAGCTAATTTTCCTTCTAGGGGAAGCCATAGAGTTTATCATATCCGCATCTTTTTCAGCTCTCATTTATATTTCCATTTTTATTTTTGAAGTGAAATTATTAGGCATTTTTATGGCTATTATGGGGTGCTGTATGGGTCTTATCTGGAACAAAATTCGTACATATTTGATAGGCAAAAAAAGAGTCTATATCTCTATTATATTACTTGGTATCCTAGAAACCCTTGGCCTCTTATTCTATCGTGGCTTAGAGGCTGCTGCTACCTTTGAAGAACGAATGATTCACTCCAAGGATGGTATTAGAGTCTTAATGAAGCACCCCCTTTTTGGCCTTGGTCCCGGTAGGTGGGCACTGGAAAAAGAGAATTGGCAGGGCATAAAATACTATAGCGCTAAGCTTATCCATAACAGCTATATGCAAATTTCTGTTGACGCAGGCATCATAACCTTACTATGCATTATTTTATTAATATATATATGGATCCGTAAGAAAAACAAACAATCCTGGGAATATAGTTCCCTAGGCTGCTTACTCTTGCATTCCTTAATTGATTGCAGTTTGTATTTTACAGGAATTAGCCTCGCAGGTATTGTCATCGGTTCCTATCCTACCGAAAGTAAAAGAAAATATTTATCTATACAAAAAACAATCATTAGGATTATAGCCCTTTTATTCCTATTTATCTATGCATGGAGTATTTGGAAAATGATCCTGTAAATAAAGGAGGAGGCTGATTCTATTTATTTTAATTCTTACAGAACAATAAATTGAAATTAATTTACCTTAGATAAAATGAAAGTAAGATTTTTTTATTAAATCA
>JGI24708J26588_10001091_pt1 | contig 21494 bp, 17 predicted proteins | sample BioPla1DNA2_FD_26588 | JGI IMG/M metagenome (IMG submission 26588) | reverse complement strand
GATATCGACTAAACCCCATTACCTACCAATAAATCATCATCCTAGTAAAATTTTGAATCACTTAAATATGCAAAAAAACACGTGCAGTTTAGTTAGAAATCACACCTGTTACATCACAAAATGATTATTCGTATTTTATGCCCCTCCTTTAAGTCGAAAAACGGTTTTTTCAAAATTCTTTCATTATGTTATTTCCGAATAGAAAAAATAGTGTTATGATTTTAAATATGATTATTCCTAGGAGGACAAGTCGTGAAGAAAACATTAACATTAGCTGGCTCTGATTCTAGTGGCGGTGCCGGTATTCAAGCAGATTTAAAAACGTTCCAAGAACATAACGTCTATGGAATGACGGCTCTTACATCAATCGTTACAATGGTTCCAGAATCATGGAGTCACCAAGTTACACCAATTGACGTAAATCTAGTCGAAGACCAATTAGAAACTGCTCTCTCAATCGGAATCGATGCAATGAAAACTGGCATGCTCGGCTCTGTTGAAATCATCGAACTTGGAGCAAAAAAGATAACAGAACATCATTTAAACAATATTGTTATTGATCCTGTTATGGTATGTAAGGGTGATGATGAAGTACTCCAGCCCGAAAATACCGTGGCATTGCGTGAGCATCTATTACCACTTGCTACAATTACAACACCTAACCTCTTTGAAGCAGGNCAACTTGCTAAAACAGGGCCAATCACTGATCTTGAAGGANTGAAACAAGCTGCCCAAATTATTATTGACTTAGGTGCAAAAAATGTCGTCATTAAAGGCGGTACTGCTCTTAACCACGATCAAGCGATTGATCTCTTTTACGATGGACATGAATTTTTAATTCTCGAAAAGAATAGAATAGAGACAACTTATAACCATGGAGCTGGCTGTACTTTTGCCGCAGCAATTACGGCTAATCTTGCTCAAGGGAAGTCTGTAAAAGAATCTGTCCTACAGGCAAAAGACTTTGTCCACGCCGCCATCAGATCCGGTTGGAGACTCAACCAATTCGTTGGCTCAGTCAAACACGGTGCTTTCAATCAATAATTNAATAAAAAAACCTCTGAATCCACAGTAAAAATTCAGAGGTTTTTTTAANCCTTAGCAGATTATTTTACAATTCGATGATAGGCTGGTTTTGGTTCACCTTTTTCATCTAATACGAACGGCCAGTTTTTACGGCCTTTAACTGGGAAATCATTTAACCAAGTATATGCATCTGATATACCCCAGAAAGTAACTGACGTTAAGTGTTCTTGATATTTTGTAAATAGATCAAAGAAACGCTCATAACGCTCAGCCTGAAGATGAAGCATCTCTTTTGTTGGTTCTTTCACNTCTGTACGTTCATCACCAAACTCAAATACAGAAACGTCCATTTCTGTTACATGTAACTGTAAACCGAGCTCACTGTATCTCTTAATTGCAGCTTCGATATTTTCATAGCTTGGATCATAAAGATTCCAGTGTGCTTGTAAACCAACACCGTGAATTGGCACACCTCGATCTAGTAAGCCTTTGACAAGCTGATAGATTTTTTCACGTTTATTTGGATGTGATTCGTTGTAGTCATTATAGAACAACAATGCATCAGGATCTGCTTCATGTGCATATTTGAAAGCGTAGTCAATAAAATCCTCACCGATAATATCAATCCATTTAGATTGTCGGTAAATTTGCTCACCACGATCTTCTACAGCTTCGTTAACAACGTCCCATGCATGAATACGTCCTTTATAACGTGTGACTACCGCATCAATATGNGCTTTCATTCGTCTTAATAATTCATCACGTGACACATCATTTCCGTTCTCATCTTCAAAAAACCACTTTGGCATTTGATTGTGCCAGACAAGTGTATGTCCACGTAATTCCATACCATTATCTTCAGCAAATTGNAGCATTTTATCTGCAACTTCAAAAGTAAAGTTACCTTGTTCTGGTTGCATGTGCATTGGTTTCATTTCATTTTCTGCTGTGATTGAGTTAAAATGCTTTTTCAATAACTCCTGATCATTCTCAATCGTCTCAGCATTAACAGCTGCTCCAACTAAAAATTTATCTTTAAAAGACTCTTTCAACGTTTTCATTATGTCAATTCTCCTTTAAACCAAAATTAGCGATAATCAGCTAAATCATGGTTCAGTTGTTTTGTCGAGTGATAAATCGTTTGATAAAGTTTAAATAGTTCGCGATATTTTGCAACATTTTCTGGGTTTGGTTGATATGTTTTTGTATAAGAGACGAAGTTTTCAGCACATTCAGCTAGGCTTGGATACCAGCCTGAACCAACAGCGGCTAAAATAGCTGCCCCCATACCTGGTCCTTGTTCGTTAGCTAATGTCACAACTTCAGCATTAAAGATATCTGCTTGTGTTTGGAGCCAAAGCTCACTCTTTGCACCGCCACCAATTGCAACAACTTTTGAGATATTCTTACCTTTGCTACGGAAAATTTCTACAGATTCATTTAAGCTAAATGTAATTCCTTCAATAACTGCACGGGCAAAATCGCCACGTTTATGATTTGCATGGACCCCAATAAAACTAGCTCGAATTGCACTATCTGGATATGGCGTTCTTTCTCCTACGATATATGGAGCGAAAAGCATTCCTTTTGCACCAACTGTTGAAGCTTCTGCTTCAGCAACAAGTTCATTAAAGGAAATATCAGCTGCAAACGTATCTTTAAACCAGCTTAAGCTATAACCTGCAGCTAGTGTCACACCCATCGTGTAGTATGCATTAGGGTCACCATGGTTAAAGTAGTGGACTTGACCTTGGAAATCTTTATCACCAGTTGCCTCATAAGATAAAACAACACCTGACGTTCCAGTACTACTTAATGTTAATCCATCCGNTAAAATTCCAGCACCAATTGCTCCACATGCATTATCTGCTCCACCAGCAAACACTTTACAGCCAACCGATAGACCAGTTTCTTCAGCAACTTCTGGCAAGATTGTCCCAGTTTGCTCGTCAGAACCAACTAATGTTGGGCATAGTGAAAGTGGAATGCCATTCTTCTCACACATCTCTTCACTCCACTGCTTATCTGCAACATTTAACAACAATGTTCCAGCTGCATCAGAGTAGTCCATACTTAAATCACCAGCTAATGCATAGCGAACGTAATCCTTCGGTAAAAGGAAGACCTTTGCCTGAGCAAAAATTTCAGGCTCATGCTTTTTAACCCAGACTAGTTTTGGTAAGGTAAATCCTTCTAGTGCTGGGTTTTTCGTTAATTCATGTAATCTATCTAAGCCAACATTCTCTTCAATTTCTCGACACTCAGCTGTTGTACGNGTATCATTCCATAAAATTGCACGTCGAAGTGGCTTATTGTCTTCACCTAATAATACAAGACCNTGCATTTGACCTGAAAAACTTAAGCCCTCAATCTGACTTGGATCATCCATACGCCCTGTCAATTCTTTTAAAGCAGCTTTCGTTTGTTTCACCCAATCTTCAGGATCTTGCTCACTATAACCTGGTTTATCGTGATAAAGCGGATAGTCTTTTGATACTTCATCAACAACTTCTCCAGCTTTAGATACAAGTAATACCTTAACAGCACTTGTACCGAGATCAACACCTAAAACGTAACTCATCTGATAACCTCCTTTAATATAAATCATGCGAATGGCGCTAAGCACTATTCGCATGATTTTGTTATTTATCTTAGATATTCAATAGATATTGGTTAATTCTTGCTTTAATCTTCTCAACTTGACCTGAGCGAATATCAATATCTTTCAAGTCAATTGCATATTTTTCAAGCTCTGCTAAGTTTGTTTCATTTGCAGTAATCTTCTTACCAATTTCAGAGCTAAATGTTTTGTATCTTTCTTCGATAATATTTTCAAAGAAGTTATCATCAATCATCTTCTGCGCGACAATTAGACCGACTGCAAAAGCATCCATACCTGCAATATGTGCGTGGAATAGATCTTCTTTTTCAAATGAGCCACGACGTACTTTCGCGTCAAAGTTCAATCCACCACGACCTAAACCACCATTTTTCAGAATCTCATACATCGCAAGTGTTGTTGAATATAGGTCTGTTGGGAACTCATCAGTATCCCAGCCTAATAATGTATCACCTTGGTTGGCGTCAACAGANCCTAACATACCCGCTTCACGTGCAACACGTAATTCATGCTCGAACGTATGACCAGCTAATGTTGCGTGGTTTGCTTCGATGTTGAACTTAATATGATCTTGTAGGTCATATTGGTACAAGAAGCCAATACCTGTTGCCACGTCAAANTCATACTGGTGAGTTGTTGGCTCTTTTGGCTTAGGTTCAATTAAGAACTGTGCATCAAAATCAATTTCCTTCGCATAGTCAAGTGCCATGTGGAAGAGTCTTGCTAAGTTATCTTGTTCAAATTTCAAGTCTGTATTAAGAAGTGATTCGTAACCTTCACGACCTCCCCAGAATACATAGTTTTCTGCGCCTAATTCTTTACCAACTTCTAGGCCTTTCTTAACTTTAGCACCCGCATAAGCAAAGACATCAGCATGTGATGAAGTTGCAGCACCGTGTGTCCAACGTGGGTTTGTGAACATGTTTGCTGTGTTCCAAAGTAGTTTAACTTTACTGTCCTTCATGTAGTCTTTGATCATTGCAACGATTTCATCAAGATTCTTATTTGTTTCACGCAATGTATCGCCTTCAGGTGAAATGTCTACATCGTGGAAAGCAAAGTATGGTACACCTAATTTCTCATAAAACTCGAATGATGCATCAACACGTGCTTTTGCTAAATCCATTCCTTTTAGGTGATCCCAAGGACGAATCGCTGTACCAGCACCAAATGGATCTCCACCATCAGCAACAAATGTATGCCAGTAAGCAACACCAAATCGCATGATTTCTTCCATTGTTTTGCCACCNATTTTTTCTTCAGGGTTATAGAACTTAAATGCATATGGGTTATCTGAGTGACGACCTTCATACTTAATTTTTGGGATATTATCAAAATACGCCATTTCTTAAAACCTCCTAATATTAATTTCAGTATTTTACTACTATAGTTTAACACCTTTTACTTAGTTAGTCTATCGAATTAACTAAGTTTTAATAAATAGTTTTAGCGCTTACATTTAAAATGAGAAATAACATTTGGCATTGTAATAACTTACATCACTCATCACTTTACCAACAAGGTCTCGATCATTTGGCACCAAACCTTCTTCAACCCATTCTCCTAGTAAATTAGCCAAAGTTCGGCGGAAATATTCATGCCTTGTATAAGAAAGCATACTTCTTGAATCAGTTAACATTCCGACAAAGCTGGACAAAATTCCGAAATGAGCTAAATCATTCAACTGCCGTTCCATACCACGTTTTTGATCGTTAAACCACCAGCCCGAGCCAAATTGGATTTTACCTACAGTCTCTCCAGATTGAAAGTTGCCAATTGCTGAAGCAATCACCTCATTATGATTTGGATTTAAATTATAAATAATTGTTTTAGGCAATTGATCAGTAAAATCAATCGCATTTAACAATCCGTTTAATGATTTGGCTAAATTAAAATCATCAATTGAGTCATATCCAGTATCTTTGCCAAGTTGAGCAAACATGCGCTGATTATTATTTCGAATTGCACCAATATGNCATTGCATCACCCAGTCTCGCTTATGATACGCATGGGNAAACTGGATGAGCATTTCGGTTTTGTATTGATCAATTTCTGAACGTGTGATCTCATCACCTTGACGCTTTTTCGCTAAAATTCGCTCCAGGCGAATCGCTGTTGAACGAACAAATGGTAACCGTTGGATGCCATGATCGGCTAATCGACAACCTTTCTGATGAAATACTTCTACAATCGTTTCAATTAACTGTTGCATGTCATCCCAAGTCTTCACTTCAACTTGATAGTGCTCTTCAATTTCTGTTAAATAATCAAGAAAGTCGTTCGCGCCAATTTCAATCAGGCGATCAGGCCTCAATGTCGGCAATACTTGCGTCTTAAAATTGGGATCTTGTTTAATTTGATCATGATATTGAAGTGAATCAAGTGGATCATCAGTTGTACAAATTGCTTCAACATTTGAGCGTGTAATTAGTCCTTGCGCTCGAAACTCATCCTGATTCAACAGGCGATTGGTTTCTTCCCATACGTCTTGCCAGTTTGATTCATCTAGTAGTACGTCAAGATTAAAATATCTTTTTAACTCTAAGTGTGTCCAATGATAGAGCGGATTACCGATCGTTTTTGGAACGATGCTTGCCCATTTTTGAAATTTCTCAATATCAGGTGCATCACCCGTAATATAATGTTCATCGATTCCAAGCGCTCGCATGGCACGCCACTTATAATGATCTCCTGCTAACCAAATGTCAGTGATCGTCTGATACTGATGATTATTAGCGATCTCTACAGGTGGCAAGTGACAGTGATAATCAATAATCGGTAAATCCTTCGCGTAATCATGGTAAATCCACTTTGAAGCTTCTGACTGTAATAAAAAATCATCATGAATAAAAGGACGCATGCAATTTCTCCTTTTTCTCGTATTATTCAAATTACTCTAACGATCGATTAGCACTTCTTTTCCTAATAGATCATTTAATTCTTCTTCGGTCGGAGCCCCTTCCCAATCCCCTTGAAATTGAGTCGCATATGCACCCATCGTGTTTGCTGTCACTAGCGCCGATTCCAGTTGCTCAAGGTTAATTGAGTGCAGATCTGCTTTAAGTAACTCATGTAAAAGTCCAGCACTATAGGCATCACCTGCACCAACAGAGTCAACGACATGGTCAACTTTAAAAGCAGGTTTTTCAATTATCTTGCCTTTTAACGAAGCCATCGATCCTTCCGTGCCTTGCTTAATCACAACTAAATCTACACCTAGTTCATGGATCTGATCAATGATCTGCTCCATCGACTCGACTTCTGAAAATAAAAAGTGTAGTTCATCCTCACCCGGTAAAAAGATTGTGCTATATGGTAATAGCTTTAACAGCTTTTCTTTTGCTTCTTGTTTAGACCAGAGCTTGAAGCGAATATTCGGATCAAAAGAAACAGTTAGCCCGAGTTCACGTGCTCGTTGCATCGTTTTTTCAACTAACAAGAACGCATCATGACTTAGCGCCGGGGTAATCCCCGTCACATGTAAATGTCTGACTTCCNCTAGCCAATCATCATTAAAGTCAGTTGGTTTCAACTGGCTAGCTGCTGAATGTTTACGATAATAATAAACAGCTGGATCACGTAACGGTCTCGCTTCCTTGAAAAAAACTGCCGTTGGATGATCTGCATCTGTCATCACGTAATCAGTAGCTACACCTTCTGCTTGTAGAGTCTTCAAAATTAATTGACCAAATGGGTCTTTGCCTAATTTACTAATCCACCGAACAGTGTGGTTTAGTCGCGCTAAAGCTAGCGCGACATTCGACTCTGCTCCACCAATTGTTTTTAAAAAATATTGAGAATCGGTAATTTTCCCTTGTGAACTTGGCTGGAATAAAACCATTGTTTCACCGAGAGTAACTACATCAACCATCATAAGCACCCTTTGCTAAATCCGTATACTGCTTAGCAACAGCTTCAATTGAGTCAAAATCACCTTCACTTATTTTAGTTAAGTTGACGAGCTGACTCCCTAAACCGATGGCTGCAGCACCGTTATCAATAAACGAACGAATATTATCTAAATTGACGCCACCAGTTGCCATAAAATCGATATGACTTAATGGANCTTTTAGATTTTTAATATACGATGCTCCCATTGAACCCGCCGGGAAAATTTTCACAAATGTACATCCTAGTTGATTCGCTTGTTCTGCCTCTGTCGGTGTTAAAACTCCCGGGAACATAGGAACATTGTTAGCCTCACAGTAGTTCACAACTTTTTCATCCAGGNTCGGTGAAACAAGAAATTGTGAGCCTGCAACGACAGCCTTTTTAGCCATTTCAACATTGAGAACAGTACCTGCACCCACAAAAACCTCTTGTCCTTGAAAATGATTGATTACAGNTTTAATTTGTTGATCTGCTTCCGGCGCATCCATTGTGATTTCAATAAAATTAATTCCACCACGAACAACCGCTTCTGCAGTTTCTATCGCCGCTTCATTAGGAACTTTCCTAAATATAGCGACTAATTTATCTCGTTTTAACGCTGCTAACATTTTTTATCAAAACTCCTTCCTACACACCCGAATAGGCCATGAAGCCTCCATCAATTGGAACACTGATTCCCGTTACAAAACCACTATACTCATCATCTGCTAACCACAGGAGAACACCATGGAGATCCTCCGGCTTACCGAGACGATTCATTGGGGTTTGTGATAAAATTTTTGTCGTACGCGGCGTATAAGAACCATCTTCATTCGTTAGTAATTGACGATTTTGTTCAGTTAGGAAAAAGCCTGGTGCAATCGCATTCACTCGAATACCTGTTTCACCAAAGTGAACAGCCATCCATTGTGTAAAGTTCTCAATTCCAGCTTTTGCTGCACTGTAGGCAGGTACTTTTGTCATTGGTGATGGTGCACTCATCGACGACATATTAATAATTGATCCTTTTGTTTTAAGCAATTCTTTCGTAAAGACTTGAGAAGGAATTAACGTCCCCATTAGGTTAAGATTAAAAACATGATTAAATCCATCTAACGTTAAGTCAAAGAAACTCCGAACTTCTTCATTAGCAACGTCTGCTTCGTCATAATATTCATTCGTTGTAGAACCACCAGGGTGATTCCCTCCTGCACCATTAATCAATAGATCGACACGACCAAATACTTTAACAACTTCATCCATTGCTTCTTCCACAACATCGTGCTTTGTCACGTCACAAAATACCGAGATAGCCTCACCGCCATCATTATTGATTGCTTCAGCCGTTATGTCACCGAATTCTTTTGGATAGTTTAAAATGGCAATTTTCATTCCATGCTTCGCTAATTCCTTAGCCATTGAGCCGCAAAGAACACCACCACCACCTGTAACTACAGCAACTTTACCTTTTAAATTATGATGTGTCGGTTTCATGATTATTTTTCCTCCTCTAAGATGTCCCAGATCCCTTGAATGTAGCTCGCTCCTAATGCTCGGTCATACAAGCCATAACCTGGACGACCTTCTTCTCCCCAAATCATCCGACCATGGTCTGGACGCCAATATCTCTTAAAGTTATTTTTGTAAAGAACTTTAACAATCCCCTTCACATCAACTGAACCTGTCTCATCTTTATGTGCAACTTCATGGAAGTCACCTTTTTCATTATGTTTAACATTTCGGATATGGAGAAACGGTGCTCGTTCCATCGCCGTATATTTGTCGAAAATAGCTACCAAATCGTTATCANGATTTGCCCCTAAAGAACCTGAACAAAGTGTTAGTCCATTTTCAGGCTCATCGACAGCTTTAATAATCCGATCTAAGTCAGCTTCATTCTTAACGATTCTTGGTAAACCAAATACACTCCAAGGTGGATCATCNGGGTGAATTGCCATTTTGATATCACATTCTTTTGCAACAGGAATAATTTGCTCTAAAAAGTAAACTAGGTTATCAAANAGTTTTTCTTCAGTCATACCNTCATATTGTTCAAACAACTTCTTAATCCCAGCTAATCTTTCTGGTTCCCAACCGGGCATTGCATGTCCCTTAGAACCTTCCAAGATGCGTCTGATTAATACGTTTGGATCGATACCCTCTACTTTGTCACGTTCATAGGCCAATGCGTTTGATCCATCTTCTAGTGGCATCGCTAAGTCTGACCGCGTCCAATCAAAAATTGGCATAAAGTTATAACAAATGACTTTAATTCCATACTTACTTAACGTGCGCATTGTTGATTTATAATTTTCGATGTAGCGATCCCGAGATGGTAAGCCAAGTTTAATATCATCATGAACATTGACACTCTCAATCACTTCAAGTTCAAGTCCAGCATTATTTGCTTCCTCTATCAGATTCTTTACATCTTCTTCAGGCCAATCTTCACCAGCCGGAATGTGGAAAATTCCTCCAACAACTCCGGTAGCTCCTGGAACTTGTTTAAAGTATGAAAGAGGGATGTGATCATCTCTTCCATACCATCTATAAGTCATTTTCAATGTTTATAGCCTCCTAATTAATAAATTTTTCGATTTTGTTCATCTGCAATCCCAGACTTACGATAGAAATAGCTGTTAATTGTATCTCGCCACTCTTTAGCCGACCATAATTGGTGGCTTAGACGTTCTTTAACATCTTGATGACGTCTTTCATCTACTTTATCAGCTAAGCTATCCCAGTTGGCAATCATTTCTTCAACTTGTTCAACACCTTTATGGTGTGTATCGTAAATATGCTGAATCACCGTTTTGCCACTCTTTAGCACATGTGTATAGGGAACATGGTGGAAGAAAAGTAATAGCTCGTCTGGGCACGTCTCAATTGATTCATAAAGATCACGATTTTCAGCGTGATATTGTCCTGTGTAGCCAGTACCTGTTGCGATCGTACGATCAACACCAATTCCATCGCGATCAGCAAAGTGATAAGTTCCCCACATGTCATACTCATAACCATCAATATTCGGTCCATAATGATGGCTAACATTAACCATCCAACCAATTCCTAACGGTGATGTGTAGTTCTCATATGCCTCCCATGATGGCATTACCATCTTCATGATTGTTTCAATTGTTTTTGGATCATGACCGAATGTTTGTTTAATCCACTCAAGTGCAATCTCTTCTGACGTTAAATCTGGATTCCAAATTAAGCGACCATAGCCATAGAAATTCAGTTGTGCAATTGTATGTCCTGTCCAATTGTAATCAATTCCAACGTTCGTAACAGCAACAATTCCGGCAATTTTATTATCAAAAACTTCTCCACTGACAATATCTTTTACTTTTGTATTTTCACCTTTTGCATACGTATCGAACTCTAGGACTTCTTTCCACTGTGGAATTAAGTAAACTAAATGACGCTGTTGTCCTAAATATTCTTGTGCAATTTGAAACTCTAGAAATTGATTTGTATTTTCTAACTCACCAATTAACGGTGAAACAGGTTCTCTAACTTGGAAGTCCATTGGGCCATTTTTAATTTGTAAGATTACATTATCATTAAATTTACCATCAAGTGGCTTAAAGTGATCATAAGCTGCGCGTGCTCGATCTGTCTTCCGATCACGCCAATCTTGTTTATTGTTATAAACAAAGCAACGCCAAATGACTTTTCCCCCGTATGGTTCTACAGCTTTACCGAGCATATTCGCTCCTTGGGCATGATCTCGATCGTAAGTAAACGGGCCCGGACGGTTTTCTGAATCCGCCTTAACTAAAAAGCCACCTAAGTTTGGTACAACATCATAAACATGTTTAGCGGTTTTTTCCCAGAAAGCGATTACATCTTTATCAAGTGGATCTGCTGTTGTTAAAATACCGAGTTCAATAGGTGCGGCATAGTTAATACTTAAATACATCGTAATCCCATATTGATTGAAAATATCAGATGTTTGTTTAACATCGGATAAATACGTATCTGTTACTAATTCAGTCTCAATCCGGTGAACATTAACATTATTAATCGTAAGCGCATTAATTCCAACTGAACTTAATAGTCGCGCATAATCATAGATACGCTGTCTGTCTTTAATAAATTTATAATCATCAAAAAAGAATGATTTTCCAGCATAACCACGCTCAACTGAACCATCCATATCGTCCCAATGATTAATCATTCTAACTTTATTTTTTGGTGTTTCTTTAATTGTTAGTCCAGCTAAAGCTTCTTGTTGTTGGATTAACCTCAGGATGTGGAAAATACCATACAAAATTGCACGGCTTGATCCACCCGTCAAAATTAGCCGATCACCAGATGCTTGGATAACATATGCATCCTCTTGATAATCTTGATCCAGTTTTAAAATCAGGCCTTTATCGATGCTTCCATCTTTAATGATCGATGCATTAATCTGTAACATCGAACTTAGTCCTGTTTGCCACTCAATTAAAGCGTTATCAATTATTTCGTCACAAGCTAAGTCTACAGCAACATGCTGGACGAATGGTTTTATTTTTGACACATAGTCCTGATTCTCAATTTGTTCATATTGTAACCAGGCACGGTAGCTCGTTAATTTCTCTTCAGAAAGTTGATCGACCAATCTTTCTGAAGCTCTATATTTCATCACTAATATTCCTCCTCAATAAATAAATTAAACACCTTTCTCGTACCACACTCTTAAAACATAAATAACCCGAGCTTTTATAGGTAAATCACAATGAAACTCACTATATCAAACTTACTTACATCTCATAGAATAAATAGAGCGCCGAAGCTATATAAGCCTTTGGCGCTATTTTAAATTTACTTAACCTTTTACTCCACCAATTGTTAATCCTTTTACAAAGTATTTCTGTAAGAATGGATACACACAAATGATAGGCACTGATACAACAATTGTCATTGCCGCACGAACAGATTGTGGCGTAACGGTCTCGACAATCCCCGCTGCCCCAGCTTGAATCTGGGACTGCGCATCTCCCGATGATTGGAATGCGGAACTACTCAATACTTTCATCAATTCATATTGTAGGGTACTCAGTTCCGGTATTGATGAGTTATAAATAAACACGTCAAACCACTGGTTCCATTGACCTACGGCAATAAATAATGAAACTGTTGCAATAACCGGTATTGATAATGGTAAAGCAATCTTGAAGAATTGGACAAACTCCCCAGCTCCATCCATTTGAGCTGATTCAAATAAAGATTTAGGTACGTTATCCATAAATGATCTAATAACAATGATATTAAATACACCAATTAAACTTGGAATAATGTAAATCCAGAAAGAACCAATTAATCCAAGGTCACGGTGTAGTAAATACGTTGGAATTAATCCTGGGTTCATATACATTGTTAAAACAAATGCTAACGTCGTAAAGCGACGTAAAACAAAGTGCTCTCTCGAAATTGCGTAAGCAACACAAGCTGAAGCAAATACACCTGTCGCTGTACCAATTACAGTACGTAAAATTGATGTCAATCCCGCGCGTAAAATTTGCGCATTTTCAAACACGTGTGCATAGTTATAAGTTGTGAATGAACGGGGGAAAATGCCAATCCCGCCCCTTACTGTATCCGTTGCTTCGTTAAATGAAATGGCTAATGTATTTAACATGGGATAAAGCATGACTATAACTAATAATATCATTAGAACTATATTAACAGAATCAAAAACTAAATCATCGATTCCTCGTCTTTTTCCAGCTAATTTTCTAAGAAAATCCATGTTATCCCCCCTCTAGAATAGTCTCGATTCCCCAAGTTTTCCAGCAATTTTGTTTGCAGTAAACAAGAAGATAATACTAACAACGGTTTTAAACATACCTGCAGCAGTTGCTAATGAGAAGTTGGCCATTGAAATACCATATCTTAAGACAAAAATATCTAAGTTCTCTGCAAAGTCTCTGTTTAATGGGTTCATTAATAAATACTGTGCTTCAAAACCAGACTCAAGTACATAACCGATGTTCATGATTAGTAAGATAATAAATACAGGTCTGATTCCTGGTAAAGTAATGTATCGAATTTTTTGTAGTCGAGTAGCTCCATCAATTTCTGCAGCTTCATACTGCTCTTGATCAATCGACGTAATAGCTGCTAAATAAATAATCGAGTTCCAACCAACGTTCTTCCAAACATCTGAGGCACCGATGATTCCCCAGAAGTACTTACCTACTCCTAACCAAACTATTGGTTCATCAATAATTCCCACGCCTACAAGTAGCGTGTTAATAATTCCGTCCTCAATTGATAATGCCGTTGAAACAAGTCCAGCTACAACTACCCATGATAAGAAGTGTGGCATATAGCTAATTGTTTGAACAACTCGTTTGAAAGCAAGGTTACGAATCTCATTCAATAAGATCGCAAGCGCAATCGCCGTGACAAATCCTAAGATTAAGTTAATAAAACTCATCGCAAGCGTGTTACGCAAAATTTCTAAGAACCGTGCATCCTTGAATAGGAATTGAAAATGCTCAAATCCTACCCATTCTTGCTCAAACGTACTTAGTGCTGGTCTGAAATTTTGAAACGCCATTGTCCAACCGGTCAATGGTAAATATTTAAAAATAAATAGCCATATAAGAAATGGTATCGTCATCCATAATAACTCTTTTTGTTCTCGACATTTTCTAAAAAACTCCTTTGGTGATAGGCGTTTTCCTTTCTTACTTTTCCCTACCTCAGCTAAAGGATTAACTGGTTGTGCCAATTCTTTCGACCTCCTTTAAATGCTCTGCTCTCTCTTGTACTCGTCATTAATTTAGAAAAATAAGTTTACTTGCTATCTTTCAGCTAGTAATCTCTATTTAGATTAGCTCGACCGCGTCTTCTATCTGCTGTTAAATATTGAGTTGATAATTTCTAGGCCGCGAATAATTGAGTAAATCCTATGTTGTACGAACGTCTATTTTTCCAAATTAATGATTNCAAATAGACTTTTGGTTACAATAAAATAGAATTTCTCCTTGTTTTAAATAAGGCCTATGGCAAGCATAAGCTTGCCATAGACTTAAGGTAAAATTAATCGAAATACTCGAACTGCCAGTTACCGTTCATACGCTCTTGAATTGTTGTTGTAAAGAAGTCTAGATACTCATCAATATAATCCGCTGAACGATATGCCGTCTGGAACTCTTCCCATAGTGCTTCAAACTCACCTGGGGCAGCTAATACTAACCTTGGATAGTAATTCTGAGTCACTTCCTCAGCTCTTGCCTCAAATAGATTTGGCTCTGATCCTTGAGGAATGTTTGCACTCCATGCAGGGAACCAAGGACGCTCGTCTGGCTCAGCAAATAGCTGTGAATACGTTTCAACGCCATATGCATCTAGAATTTGCCAGTCATCTTCATCATACTCAAGTGCTGCAACTGCCGGCTGACCATTCGGGTTGAATGAGTTACCATCTGACATTGTTCCGCTAAGAACTGGCCAGTTCCACTCAAATGCAGTCATACCGAATGCGTCACGCTCATCTTGATCAGAAACAAGTTCAACTTGCTCTTCTGTACGATAGAACATGCCGTCTTCATCAATCTCATAATGTCTGCCTGCTTCTCCCCACTTAACTAAAGTTTGATTTTCTTCTCTAACTAAGTTGTCGATGAATTGAATAATTCTTTCTGGACTTTCAGCATTTACTGAAATACCTAAACCACGGTTTTGAACAAACGAAGGTGGATCTAGATATTGGTCCTTCTCAACTGTGTCATCTAAAACGATTGGTAATGGTACAAACTCACGCTCTGGAACTCCTGCATCTTCTAAAGCAATACGTGCTTGACCAAATTGCCATCCGTATGCAAAGAAACCAAGAACACGTCCAGAAGATATTTTACTTAGGAAATCATCCATATTACTTACAAACATTTCACGGTCAACATAACCGTCAGCATTTAATTCGTTTAGTTTCTTCAACCATTGGTAAGCTGCGTCTGAATCACCGTAAACATCAGCTTCATATGTTTCCATATCGATTTGGACACCACCATCATTCGGGAAACCAGCTAAATGGTTTGGAATGTTTGAGAAAGTAAACCAGTTTGTGTCATAAGTTAATCCTGTAAATGGAATTGTAGTCATCCCGTCAATTTCTGGGTTCTCATCAGCATAAGCTGTGATTAAATCGAAGTATTCTTCGATTCCGTGAAGCTCAGGGAAATCATTTTGAATTAAGATATCTCTTTGAATCCAAAATGCACCTTGGTTAATGTTTGGATCAGGCACATGCTCGCCTACTGTAATACCAAACGGAAGATAGTAGATATTACCATCTGTCATTGTGAAGCGATCAATGTTATCGCCATATACCTCTAAAATATTCGGGCCGTGCTCTTCAAGTAAATCATTTAGTGGAATNAATGCACCAGCATCTAGTAGCATTTCAATTCCGTGGTCTGGAGTAACAACGTCTGGATATGTTCCACCTGCAACCATTGTACCTAAGCGCTCCATTAAGTCACCGACTAGGAACTCTATTTGGAAACTAACACCTGTTTCTTCCTTGAACTTTTGACCTAACTCAGTGTCAAGTGTGTTAACCTCAGTACCAGTAGCTCCAACAAAGTAGTGATACTCCATTTCCGGATCTGTCGTATAAGGAAGACCGTCTTCATCCCCTTCATCAGTGCCATCTGTTACATCTTCTGTGCCAGGCTCATCGCCGCCAGTTGTGTCGTCACTATCGTCTCCACATGCTACAAAGAACACGAGTAGACCGATTAGTAATAACAGCAATAATGATTTCTTTTTAAACACTTTACTACCCCTTTCTCATAATAAAAGTTTTTCGCTCTCACTTATGAAAGCACTTTCATTATAGCGCTTTCAATCCTTAATATCACCAGTACAAACTAAAGAGCTAACCCTAAAAAATATAGGCGTTAAACTTGAAAATAGCTTCAAACGCTATTATATCAATCTGTAGAGCTGTTTTCTTAAATCTCATTAATCCTAATAGAAGGATAGATGATAGTGCTTAAGGACTGATTCCTTTAAACTGAAAAAGAGCTATCCAAGTCGTTAAGTTTAGACTTGAGCATAGCTCTAATGCAAGCCGAATGACTAAATACGATAAAATTCGATCGGCAAACGAATTTTAACCGTTGTTCCTTGATTGATCTCAGTAGATATTTTAAAATCAAATGAATCTTTATAATAGAGTTTTAATCGATAATAAACATTTTGAATACCAACACTCTCTCCCATATCTTGTTCATTCTCTAGTTGTCTTTCGATGATTGCTAATCGCTCTGGTGAGATACCAACCCCATTATCTGTGATTATGAAAATTAGCTGGTCATCTTCTCGATAAATTGAAATATGAATTGATCCTTGCTCCTTAAGTGGCTCAATACCATGAATACTCGCATTTTCTACAAAAGGCAAGAAAGCGAGATTTGGAATTTTAATATCTTTTGCATCTGGATCGACTTCAACACTGTAATTCAGTTTATCTCCAAAACGATAAGCTTGAATTTCTAAAAACGATTTAATCAAGCTTACTTCTTCTTCAATTGATACCCAATCTCTCCCCCATGTTAGGGAATTTCTAAAGATTCCCGCCATATTTTGAATGATCTTCGCTGTTTCTATTTCATCTTTCATCAAACTGCGCATCCTGATTGTTTCTAGCGCATTAAATAGGAAATGAGGGTTAATTTGACTTTGTAGCGCGCTAAGCTGTGCTTGTTTACTCTTAATTTCGAGATCCTTCTTTTCAATATTCGTTCGAAACACTTCATTAAAGAGTTTGTTAATCTGTCGAGTCATTCGATTAATTTGACGTGCTAGCTGACCGATCTCATCTTCAGATTTAGCGTGTGGATATTCTTCAAAGTTATGTTTTTCAATATTTTTCATATGACCTAAGATACTATCTAAACGTACATGAAATGTCCTTGAAATATAAACGATTACCAAAGTAGGTAAGATAATATTAAAAAAGCTTAAAATAATAATTAATTGACTTGATTCAATTAATTCACTTATAAATTCAGTTGAGTCGACAACAGCGACAATGCTCCAACCCTCTAAGAGTTGATCATGTAATACTGTTTCTAAAATAATATATTCCCTGGAAAAATCCGTTTCACTAAAGAAGGTCTCACCTTCTCTATATTTAAGTAACTGATTATTTGAATAAATGATTGCCCGATCTTGATTAAGTAGGTACAGGTCTCCTTGCAGAGCGACATTGTTAAACACTTGCCTGAGAGCAAGTGGATTGATGTCAATCCGAATATAATTATCATATTTATTATATAAATAAAAATAATCAAGTGCTGAATAAACTGATAAGCTGATATCATCATCAAGATCATGATTCATATCAATATACGCATGTGGATGTCCCGTTTCACCTAGATGATCAAATTCTGGTTCCGTCAGATTTTCGACTCCACCTCCTCCTAAAACAGTTGGGTTATCTGTAAAAAAGGTTACATTTCGTACCCCGTTATAGAGTGGAGCTGACATATTATATTGCTTAATCACTTGATTATAGCTTTCAATATATTCAATCGGCGAAGGATAGTCACGGTCAAAAAAACTATACAATCTCACATCTAAGTATAATGTAGTCGCGAGGCCTATCGCTTGATCAGTTAGATTGGCAAAATCCTGCTTTGTTTGGTTTAACACAAGTTCAATATCGATTTTTTTTTGCTCAACAAAGCGGTTGTTCGTCACAATGTAAAAGGCGGAGTTCGTCACAACAATAGGTAGTAAGACAGACAATAAGTAGACAATTAAAAATTTATTGCGCATTTTTAAGTTATTGAATGACTGTATAATTACCTTCAATTGCAGACTCCTCCTTTTGCTACGACATAATTAATCATTAGACGAACTAAATTTCTCTTTTACCTTTTCCCATCTATATTTTATAGAATCTTCGTTATTTTCAATTCGCTCTTTTTTGCGTTCAATTCGCTGTAGCGCTTGTAAGGTTGCCCACATGATTAACCAGCTGGTAAGGCTGACTGAATAAAACGGAATTAACCCTGGTATAAATGAGAAGAGCTGAAATGCAATCCATAAGCCGATTCCTACTGAAACTAAAGCTAATGGGCTTGCCAAGGCAATTGTAATAGCAGCCTTAAAATAGTGAAACAATGGCATTTTAAAGTGAACATAGACAGGAAATAAAAAGACAACTATTAGTACGAATAATACTACAGCAACCAACCAAAAGATTAAAATTATCGTATGTTCAAAACCTGTCGCTGTAAGCAAGTATTGATAGTTATACCAAATCACGAATCCAATCGCACTCAGGATATAACCTAGAATATTTGCACGCAGGAAATCTGCTTTAAATGTTGACCAAAATAACTTAATGATTGAGACTTCTGTTTGACCAGTTAACCACTTACGTACAACGGCATATACAGCAACTGTCGCTGGGAAAATCCCTAGAAACCCTAATCCTAGCAAGCTAAATCCTAGCCAAAGTAAATTGACGTAAGCAAAGCGCCAAATCCATTCAGCCATTCGGTAAAATCGTGTTGAAATAAGCCCATAGTTGTTATCATTCCCCAATATAACTCACACTCCTATAACCATTCTTCAATTAATTTAAATGCTNCATCCTGATGCGGACTTGATGAAACGATACCTNCCGCTAAACCACTTTCAACAATAAAACCAGTGTATTCATGAAAAGCGGATCCTTCGTTTAATGGAACTAAATAGAGGTGTTCATCCGTTCCTTCTTCATTTTCAGTCATATATGTTGCTCTGACTTCAGGATCTATTTGCTCATAAAATTGATCAAGCACAGTTAATCCCAATGGATCTAACAGTGGCGGGATCAGCCATCCATCGATAATAAACATATCTGCCTCACGATTCATCACTTCGATCGTTAATCGATCAAAATTGGGCATCGCTAGCGTTACTTCTAAGTTTAAACCATCATCAATTTCATCAACTAAAATATCACGAATATAATCCTCGACCGTCTCACTGTACTCTAAAGGAATACTAGTTAAAAATAAAACTTGCAGTGTCTCTGGGTCGTGTTTTCCCTCACCACTATAATTACAACCTACTAAGGTTAGGCTTACCATAATGACTACGATAAACTTTCTCAAAATAAACAACTCCTGATTTAAAATGATCAATAACTTTGCAACTAACCAATTATAAGCAACAAAATATACTTAATGATTAAATTACAAAGCCACTTCTATTGGCTAATTAATCATCTTTATTTTCCTCTCTATTCTACCATAAATATAATATAACATTCCATTAAGCGCTTTCANTCAATAGTAATTAAAGAGTTTTCTTCAAAAAGTAAACTCTCTTAAAAATTCCAGCAATTTAAGTCAGATTATTAATAAGTTACGGATAATTCTATAGTTTTTCTAGCTATCTCTTTAAGTTTCACGCTAGATTTTAAGCGCTTTCTTTTGTATGATTATTTTGATGAAGTNTTTTAAAAAGTTTTCATCACTAAAATATTGCTCGAATCAAGCAAATGTAGCACCTACTNTTCAATACAACTATAAAAATTATGGAGGTAATTAAATGAGAAAAGGAGCTTATTATACAAATGAATATCGAAACCTATTTAGCGAACTAGGCATTGATGAAAAAGACGTTGATGCTAAAGTTCANGATACTTGGGATCGACTTTTTACTGATCAATACCCAGAAACGCAAATTTATTTCGAAACAGATGATGATATGGGATACATGGTCGATACAGGTAACAATGATGTTAGAACAGAAGGCCAATCATACGGAATGATGATGGCTGTTCAAATGGATCGCCAAGATATCTTTGACCGAATCTGGAAATGGACAAAAAAATATATGTACATGGAAGAAGGGCTTCATGCAGGCTACTTCGCTTGGTCATGTCAACTTGATGGAACAAAAAATGCACATGGACCCGCACCAGATGGTGAAGAATACTTTGCAATGGCTCTCTACTTTGCCTCAAAACGTTGGGGGGATCGTGAAGCGCCATTTAATTATTCGGAACAGGCAACATCTTTATTAATTGACTGTCTTCACAAAGGAGAAAATAACGATGGGCACCCAATGTGGGATCCAGAAAATAAATTAATTAAATTCATTCCTGAGGTTGATTTTTCTGACCCATCCTATCACTTGCCTCATTTCTATGAACTGTTTGCAGAAATGGCTGCAGAGGACGATCGACCATTCTGGAAGGAAGCTGCCGAAGCTAGCCGAGCCTATATCCGTCTAGCTGCACACGATGAAACAGGACTTTCACCTGAGTACGCATTCTATGACGGCTCACCGAACCATATCCGTGGTTTTGGCGATTTCTTTAGTGATTCATACCGTGTCATCATGAATGTTGGTTTAGATAATGAGTGGTTTGCTGATCCAAACACCCCTCTTGAAGTGAATGATAAAGTTCAAAAATTCTTCAAAGATATTGCAGTTGATGACTATNGCCGTTATAAAATTGATGGTGAGCCATTTGAAGAAAAATCACTACACCCAATCGGATTACTTGCATCTCTTGCAATGGCATCCCTCGCAACAGAAGGCGAATTAAGTGATCATTATGTTAAAAAGTTTTGGGAAACGCCATTACGTACTGGTGAAAGACGCTATTATGACAACTGCCTATACTTCTTCAGCTTAATCTCTTTAGCTGGGAAATTTAAAATTTGGAAATAATGGAGGTTATTTAATTGAAAATACAAAACCCTATTTTAACTGGATTTAACCCGGATCCAAGTATTTGCCGGTCAGGTGAAGACTATTATATTGCAACATCTACATTCGAGTGGTTTCCAGGCGTAAGCATTCACCACTCAAAGGATCTAAAAAACTGGAAACTTGTTTCACGCCCATTAAATCGTACATCCCTTTTAGATATGAAAGGAAACCCCAACTCAGGCGGTGTTTGGGCACCACAACTTTCATATCATGATGACCAGTTCTGGCTAATCTACTCTGACGTTAAAGTAAC
>JGI24708J26588_10001090_pt1 | contig 21497 bp, 16 predicted proteins | sample BioPla1DNA2_FD_26588 | JGI IMG/M metagenome (IMG submission 26588) | reverse complement strand
AAAAAGAAAGCGAAAAAAGGGACTAAAGTAAAGAATAAGCTGGATGCTGCTGATGAAAAAGCAAAGTCTAAAGGTAAAAAGGCTAAAAATGCCAAAAAAGATCAGGTTAAAAAAGCTAAGAAAGTCAAAGCTGTAAAGAAAATTGTCGCTGAAGAAGAAGTGGACATTGGAAAGATAAATCCTATCAGTGCCACCTTTGTATTTACATTTTGTGGTATACTATTACTGGCCTTTCTTATAAAAGGTAGACAATATACATATTCTTTAAATATAGGTAATGCTGATAAATACTTTAATAACAAGGAATATGCTAGGGCTTTTAATGAAGTCTATGGAGTAGAAGTTAAGGATGAGGACGTCGCCACATATAATAAAATTTTGACTGTTATGTATGTTGAGAAGCAATTAGCATCTTATAAAAATTATTATGCGCTAGAAAAGTATCCAGAGGCCCTGGCATCCTTATTAAAAGGCTTACAAAGATATGACAAGTATATTGAATTAGCAACTATAATAGGAATAGAAGAAGACCTTAATAATGTGAGAGATGCAATAGTAGCTGAGCTTAATGACGTATTTAATTTATCAGAGGAAGAAGCTATGCAAATTATTAGAAGTGCAGATTAGGATAATGAGGATATGTATAGTGCTAAGCTCGATGATTTTACATCTAAAATAACTGATAAAAATTAATTATTCTAAAAATCAAAACGAAGATAGGAGAATGCTATGATTACTAAAAGAATTATATCTTGCTTAGATGTGTACAATGGNCGTGTAGTTAAAGGCATAAATTTTGTTAACTTTCGGGATGCGGGAGATCCTGTTGAGGTTGCTGCGGCCTATGATAAGGCTGGTGCCGATGAACTGGTGTTTTTAGATATTACAGCAACAACCGACGCACGAGATATTAAAATTGATATGGTGCGCAAGGTTGCGGAAAAGGTAACTATCCCCTTTACGGTGGGTGGAGGTATCAGAACAGTTGAGGATTTTGATATGCTACTGAAGGTAGGTGCCGATAAGGTCTCTGTTAATACAGCAGCTGTAATGAATCCATCATTAATCAGCGAAGCAGCAGATAAATTCGGAAGTCAGTGTGTAGTCATAGCCATCGATGCCAAATTAAGAGAGGACGGTTCAGGGTGGAATATCTACAAAAATGGTGGTAAAGTAGATATGGGCATAGATGCAGTTGAATGGGCCATAAAAGCCTGTGAACTAGGAGCAGGGGAAATCCTTGTAACCAGTATGGATTGTGATGGAACAAAGAATGGTTATGATATAGAACTGACTAGAGCAATTGCTGAAAATGTTTCAGTCCCTGTAATTGCATCTGGGGGAGCAGGTTCTAAGGAACATTTCTATGATGTTTTAACAGATGGTAAAGCCCATGCTGCTTTAGCAGCTTCTCTATTTCACTTTAAGGAATTAGAAATTATGGATTTAAAATACTATCTTCGTGACAAGGGTATCAGTGTAAGAATATAGTATATAGAAAGAAGAATTTTATGGGAGCTATTACAAATGATTGGCTAACAGCTATAGGAGATGAATTTAAAAAGCCTTACTATAGGGAATTATATAATTTTGTTAAGGCGGAATATGGAAAATATATTATATATCCCAATGCAGATGATATCTTTAATGCATTTCATTTTACCCCATTAAGCAAGGTAAAGGCAGTTATCCTTGGGCAAGACCCCTATCATAATGTAGGTCAAGCTCATGGTTTAAGCTTTTCAGTAAAACCGGGAATTGATATTCCCCCATCATTAGTAAACATATATAAGGAACTTCATGATGATTTAGGTTGTTATATTCCAAATCATGGACATCTGGAAAAATGGGCCCGGCAGGGAGTTTTACTTCTTAATACTGTACTCACTGTAAGAGCCCATCAGGCAAACTCCCATCAAGGAAGAGGGTGGGAGCAATTTACCGATGCAGTAATTAATGCTATAAACCAGCAGGATAGACCTATTGTTTTTATNNTGTGGGGAAGACCGGCACAGCAGAAGAAAAAGATGCTTACTAATAAGAAGCATTTAATTCTGGAGGCTCCACATCCCAGTCCCTTGTCAGCTTATCGGGGCTTTTTTGGAAGTAGGCCCTTTAGTAAAACCAATGAATTTTTAAAAAGTCATGGAATAGAGCCAATTGATTGGCAGATTGAGCAAGCACCCTTTTAGAGGGTTCAGCTTAGGGATTTTTAATCCCAGAAATTATCGGCATAGTTTGGTATGTATTTACCGGCTATGCCGATTTTTCATTCTTTGGGGTTGATATAGAAGCCGGTGGTTCTAATTCGCCAATGCAGTTCCATACGATATTAATTCGCATATTCTTATCTAAAGTGAGTAGAACAGCTTCTGTGCTTTATTTCTAGGGTTCATTTAATATTACATCCCTGGTGTAAGCGGCAAAGCGATTAGTAAGACCACCTATATACAGCTCTCACTCATACCTCCTTATGATTGTTATTTTGTTTCTACATCCACCATTCGCTACCTTTCCTAAGGCAGCCACCTGTTCGTGGTCTTCTTGTATCCAATTGCAGTAGAAGTGCATAAAAAGTAAAGTAAAAAAAAGACAATGCCAAATGCTCACTGGACATTTAACATTGTCTAAAGTTTAGTATGTTAATATTTGGAGTTTTCAAATTAATATAATTTGGGATAGAACTACTCCGAGTTTATGATGTGCTTTTTGGGGAATAGCATTTATCTTTCAATTAGTAATAATAGCAAAGATGGGATATGCATGTAGCATCCAGTTATTCGATAAAGAGAGATACCATGATCGTTTTCCTTTATTTCGACTGGGATGTTTTCAAGAACTTTCATTACATCATTTTCAGTAAGCTTAGATTTATCTGCGATATCTGCAAGGGAAACATACACATTAAAATCATGAACGGTTAAATCATATAATGCATATAAAACTTTTAATACATTTCTATCACACAATCTTTCTAAAGATAGATATAAATCGCGTATTTGTGCTGGTGTCGGTGACTGATATGACGCACCATCAGAAATAAATACTCCGTTTCCGGTAAATACTGTTGTACCCTCAGGTTCTGAGCATGCAGAAAAACCCCATCGGTATGGCTGATCTTCTAATCCGTGATTTTTATCTGTATCCCATGGAATATAGCTTTTGTAGCCTCGAGTACAGGCAACTTCATGTAATAGAATTCCTATGCGAAAAGCATTATGAAATGCTGTTTCAGCAGGGGCAGCTTGAAATAGAGACTTTATTTTTAAATAAACATTTTCAAAGGTATCTACCTTTCTGTACCCCATTAGTTCATCAATGCTAACCCCAAATAGTTTAGCAAGCTCAGGTAGAAGTTGAATATCAGGACAGCATTGAGATGCCTCCCATTTGGATACTGCTTGATTGGTCACCCCAAGTGCATTTGCCAATTCTTCTTGAGTCAGATTTTTCTGACGGCGAAGAAAGGCGATTTGTTCATTTAATTTAATTCCTTCCATATTGATCTCCTTGTATTTATTCTGTAGCAGCTACAACTTTATTATAAGACTTTGATATTTAAACTCAATAACTCATTGGTTTGAATATAAATAAAATCATCCAACTTAAGGTTGGATGAAAGCCTAAATTTGTTTTTAGTTCTTCCTATGTAATACATTCTTAGTAATTAAAAGCGAATACGCTATTCTTTATTAATATGATATTTACGTTATTGAGATCAGAATAGAAGAGTAGTAAACCGTGCTTGACTTTTGGGTAGAATATAAATTTGGAGGGTGATAATTGATTTACCCTTTGCTATTTAGTTGATTTATGATTACAGCTGGTTTACACCAGCTGTATATTTTACGTGCAGCCTTTATCGACAGCCTTATTTTTATATTTCTATTGCCCCATATCCATATTTTTTACAGCAGTAGCTAGCATAAGTTTAATTCTATTTAACTGGTTTACTTCACTGGCACCGGGATCATAGTCTACAGCTACAATATTAGCTTGAGGATATTGTCTGCGGATCTCCTTTATTACACCTTTACCAACGATATGGTTGGGCAGGCAGGCAAAGGGCTGGGTACAGACAATATTATTAACTCCTGAATGGATTAATTCTAGCATTTCACCGGTGAGGAACCAACCTTCTCCTGTTTGATTACCTGTGGAAACGATAGTTTCTGCATATTCTGCTAACTTAGTAATATGGGCAGGTGGAGTAAAGCGTTTACTATTTTCTAAAGCTTTTTTAGCTTCCTTGCGTAAGGCTTCCAAGGCCCAGATTACTGTGTTTCCTATAGTAGCACTGGCCTTACTCTTACCTAGATATCTAGCTTTGAAATTATTGTTATATGCGCTATACATGAAGAAATCCAATAAGTCTGGAACGACAGCTTCTGCACCTTCTGCTTCTAGTAGCTCTACCAAGAAGTTATTGGCAGAGGGTAGGAATTTAACCAGGATTTCTCCTACAATTCCAACCTTTGGTTTACGAAGATCCTCATGGATAGGTAAGTTGTCAAAATCATGGACAATATCCCGTAGATTTTGCTTATATTCACGCCAGCTTCCATTTTGAAGGCTCTTGATGCATTTATCACGCCATTTTGCATGGAGGGCATTAGCTGAACCAGGAACTTTTTCATACGGTCTAGTCCGGTATAGAACCCTCATAAATACATCACCGTACACAAGGGCTTGCATAGCAGTAATGAGTAGTTTAGGAGTAATCTTTAATCCTGGGTTTTTTTCTAGTCCAGAGGCATTTAGGGAAATAACCGGCACCTGCGACATACCAGCTTTCTCTAAGGCCCGGCGGATAAAACCAATATAATTTGTTGCCCTACAACCTCCGCCTGTCTGAGTAATCATTACCGCAACTTTATTAACATCATATTTTCCTGACAGCAGGGCATCCATAATCTGCCCTACAACCATAAGTGATGGATAGCAGGCATCGTTATTAACATATTGTAATCCCACATCAACAGAACGTTTATTATCGTTAGGTAACACCACCACATTGTAGCCACCATATTGCAGAGCAGGCTCCAATAAATCGAAATGAATTGGCGACATCTGGGGTGCCAATATGGTGTAGGTTTCCTTCATTTCCTTTGTAAAAATGACCCTATGATGAGCAGTATCCACAGTTTTAGATTCGATTTTGTTTTTCTCTCTTTCACGGACAGCAGATAATAGTGACCTAATACGTATTCTTGCAGCCCCGAGGTTATTTACCTCATCAATCTTAAGTACGGTATAGATTTTACCGGATTTTACAAGAATATCATTAACCTGGTCAGTGGTAACGGCATCTAGTCCACAGCCAAAAGAGTTTAACTGAATTAGTTCTAAATTAGGCTGGGTTCTTACATAGGATGCAGCAGCATATAAACGGGAGTGATACATCCACTGGTCAACCACTATAGTAGGTCGCTCCACACTACCAAGATGGGAAATAGCATCCTCAGTTAAAACTGCAACACCAAAGGAGTTTATTAGCTCAGGAATACCATGATTGATTTCTGGGTCTACATGATAAGGACGGCCAGCCAGTACAATACCTTTCATACCAGTCTTTTTAAGATATTCAAGGGTTTCTTCGCCCTTTTTCTTCATATCTTCTCTCGCCTTGGTCATCTCTTCCCAAGCCGCCTTAAATGCCTCCTTAATCTCATCTTTAGTAATTCCCGGCTTCTCAGTAAATATTTCTATCAATCTTTTACTAAGGATTTCTTCGTTCTCAAAGGACATGAAAGGATTTTCAAATATTATAGCAGGGTCTTTCAACTCTTCCACATTATTTTTGATGTTTTCTGGATAAGAGGTTACTATAGGGCAGTTGTAGTGATTAGTAGCCTCCTTAAACTCTTTACGTTCATAGGGGATACTGGGATAGAAGATATACTTAACTCCTTGATCCAGTAACCATTTTATATGCCCATGGACTAATTTGGCTGGATAGCATTCTGACTCACTGGGAATAGAATCAATACCTAATTCATAGATTTTATGGGTAGAATTAGGTGATAGTACAACTCGATAGCCCAGTTTGGTAAAGAATGTATGCCAAAAAGGATGATTTTCAAACATATTTAAAACCCTAGGGATTCCAACTGTTCCTCGTTTGGCTTCTTCCTCCTTTAGAGAAGGGTAGGAGAAGAAACGATTTAATTTATATTCATAAAGGTTAGGTATATTATCTTTGTTTTTCTCTTTGCCAAGTCCCCGTTCACAGCGGTTTCCTGAGATAAACCTTCTTCCACCAGTAAACTTATTTATGGTTAAAAGACAGTTGTTGGTACATCTTTGGCAACGGGCAAGGGAGGTATCAAAGGATAAATTAAGGATATCCTCTATAGGAAGCATGGTAGTCTCTTCACCGTCATAGCGTTCTCTGGCTATTAAGGCAGCCCCAAAAGCTCCCATGATACCAGCAATATCTGGCCTTATAGCATTAACCCCAGAGATTTTTTCAAAACTACGTAGTACAGCATCATTATAGAAGGTACCACCTTGTACAACCATATGAGTGCCTAAATCTTTAGGGCTGGTTATTTTAATTACCTTATATAATGCGTTTTTTATAACAGAGTAGGCAAGACCTGAGGAAATATCGGCCACAGTGGCTCCTTCTTTTTGAGCCTGCTTCACCTTGGAGTTCATGAAAACTGTACACCTAGTTCCAAGGTCTATAGGATTTTCGGCAAATAAAGCTACCTTGGCAAAATCTTCGACTTCATAATTTAAGGACTTTGCAAATGTTTCAATAAAGGAACCACAACCGGAGGAACAGGCCTCATTAAGGAGGACATTATCCACCGTTTTATTCTTTATCTTGATACATTTCATATCCTGACCACCGATATCCAAGATACAATCAACTGCTGGATCAAAGAAGGCAGCAGCCTTATAATGAGCAACTGTCTCAACTTCCCCTTCATCCAGCATGAGTGCAGCTTTTACAAGAGCTTCCCCATAACCAGTAGAGCAGGAACGAACAATTTTGGCATTGGCCGGTAGTATATCGTAGATTTCTTTTATAGCTTTAATAGTAGTCTTGATAGGACTACCGTTATTATTACTATAGAAGGAATAAAGCAGAGTACCATCTTCACCGACTACAGCTACCTTGGTAGTAGTTGATCCCGCATCTATTCCTAGGAAACACTTTCCTTCGTATTCTCTTAGATTTCCCTTTTTAACAGTATGTATAGAATGTCTCTTTTGAAATTCTTCATATTCATCTTCATCTTTAAATAAAGGTTCCATCCGATGAACTTCAAAATCCATTTTAATTCCCTTGGATAATTTCTCATACAGATGCTGAAGATCGATACTCACCTCTGGCTGTGCATTCATGGCTGCTCCAATAGCGGCAAACAGGTGAGAGTGTTTTGGGGCTATGACTTGATCTTCAGTTAGCTTTAAAGTACGGATAAAGGCATTCTTTAGTTCATCAAGGAAATGTAAAGGCCCTCCTAAGAATGCTACATTTCCTCTAATAGGCTTACCACAGGCTAGACCACTTATGGTTTGATTAACCACTGCTTGGAAGATAGATGCAGCCAAATCAGGCTTCGTGGCCCCTTCATTAATTAAAGGTTGAATATCAGACTTGGCAAAAACTCCGCATCTGGCTGCGATAGGATATATGGCCTTATATGATTTAGCATACTCATTTAAACCAGCAGCATCAGTTTTTAATAAGCTAGCCATTTGGTCTATAAATGATCCTGTTCCTCCTGCACAGATACCGTTCATCCGTTGCTCAATACCATTGGTAAAATATATAATTTTAGCATCTTCGCCGCCTAATTCTATAGCGACATCAGTATGTGGTGCATAATCTTGTAATGAAGTGGCAACAGAAACAACTTCCTGTACAAATGGAACCTCAAGATGTTTTGAGATAGCTAATCCGCCAGAACCTGTTATCACAGGTAAGAGTGTAAGATTACCAAGAGCATCCATTGCCTTCTTAATCAATACGGCTAAGGTTTCTTGTATATTTGCGTAATGGCGCTCGTAATCAGAAAACAATATTTCATTTTCTCCATTAAGAACGACTAATTTAACAGTTGTAGATCCTATATCAATACCTAAAGTATTAATATCTAGTGTTTTTTTATTTAACATACATATTCTCCTCTATCTTAACTAAGAAAGAAAACAGCTTTTATTATTATACGATACAAAAGTTGTTAATTCAACATTATAATTCTTACAAAAAACAAAACCTGTATATATAAAAAAGTGAACTTAATAGAATAATCATAATATATAAATAACTAACATTACAGAATATGCAATATACTTATGATTGATACTTAACTACTACATGGTTTTCAAAAATTAAAGGACTAGCATGGATACACTATCTTTTGTTTGACAAAGCACAACGAAAAACATATAATTAATGTAAAATATCAAAAGAAAGAAGTGGTAATAATGGATGCTGGCCCTAGTAGTCATAGGTGTATTCATAACAATTCAATAGGTAATATAATAAGTAGGAATACCATTAAACTTCTTTTAGGCTGGCTATTATTATAAACTAACCTAATCTGCTTTTTAATGCTATTATTCCTACTGTATTGCTATGTTTTACAGAAGGAATATGTGAAAACTATTTTCACATACAAATTGGGGTAAGACATAGAGTTTAGTTGCGTCAGAAAATTTGTAAGCATAAAGAAAGGCAGGTTATGAAATGATTGATATTTTAAAAACAAATGGTAACACTTTAGAGAAACTGGCTAATATTGAAGATGGATGCTGGGTTGCTTTGACCAATCCCACTAATGCAGAATTATTGGAGATATCTGAGAAGACCAATGTGGATATAGATCATCTTAGAGCTCCTTTGGATGAAGAAGAGAGGGCAAGAATTGAGGTGGAGGATGGTTATACCTTAATTATTGTTGATACACCATCCCAAGAAGAAAATAGCGAGAAAGAACATTTTATTACTATTCCTTTAGGTATTATAGTGACCGATAATATTTTAATTACTGTATGCTTAAAGGATACTAAGATACTAAGACATTTTAAGGATGGGATGGCAAGAGGATTTTATACTAATAAAAAGACCAGATTCATTCTTCAGATACTACATCGCAATGCAACCACATTTCTACAGAATTTAAGGACAATAGATCGTAAGAGTGAGGAGATAGAAGAAAAGCTTCATATTTCAACTCAAAACAGTGAACTTATTGAGTTATTAAGGTTGCAAAAAAGCTTAGTATACTATACTACATCTTTACGCTCCAATGAGGTAGTATTGGAAAAAATGCTAAGAACAGATAGTATTAGATATTACCCAGAAGATAAGGATTTGCTAGAAGATGTTATAATAGAAAACAAACAGGCATTAGAGATGGCAAATATATATAGTAATACTGTTACAGGTACTATGGATACTTTTGCTTCTATTATTTCTAATAATCAAAATATAGTAATGAAGTTTTTAACAGCAACCACCATTGTGTTATCGGTTCCAACCATGATTTCCAGCTTTTATGGAATGAATTTTATCAATATACCAGGAGGAAAGCACCCATATGGTTTTTACATTGTAACTATTGTGGCACTGGTAATTACTATAATAACTGTTTTTATCTTTAGAAAGAGAAAATTGTTTTAAAGAAATTGTTCTAAAGAAATTGTTCTAAAGAAATTGTTCTTAAGAACAAGTAAGTTAAAGGAGTTAGTAGATTGAAATTATTATATAAACTAGAAAGACGATTCGGCAAATATGCAATACAAAATTTAATGAAATATATTGTTGTATTATATGCAGTAGGTTTAATACTAGGCACCATGAATGCTCCTTACTTTAGCAATCTATTAAGCTTAAACTTTAATATGATATTTAAAGGACAAGTTTGGAGATTGGTCACATTTCTTATACCTATCACTACAATAAGAAGCATATTGTATGTATTTATTGAAATCTATCTTTATTATATGATAGGTAATGCCCTTGAGAGAGCATGGGGAGCATTCCGTTTTAACATGTATTTCTTTATGGGGATATTATTTAATGTAATTGCTTCAGCTATAGTTTTTGCATTTACAGGCTTTAGTATTTCACCAGGACTAAAATATATAAATCGTTCAATGTTTTTTGCATTTGCCGCTATGTACCCTAATATGCAATTTTTAATTTACTTCTTTATACCTGTAAAAGTTAAATATTTGGCTTATATCTATGGAGCATTAATGGCATATGACTTATTTAGCTATTTATTCTCAGGCAGTATAGCTACAGCTCTACTGGGGATATCGATTGTGGTTTCTATGGCAAATTTCTTAATATTTTTCTTTGCCACTAGAAATTATAAAAAGATATCCTATGGAGAATTTCAGCGTAAGGCTCGTTTCAAGCAGCAAATGAGGCAGGGAATGAATACAGGTGGTACAACAAGTCGTGGGAAAAGTGTGATTACAAGACATAAATGCGCCATATGTGGAAGAACAGAATTGGATGATGATGAACTGGAGTTTCGTTTCTGTTCCAAATGCGATGGCAATTATGAATATTGCATGGAACATCTTTTTACCCATGAACATGTTAAAAAATAAGCTAGAATTTAAGCTAGAAATATAGATATAATAAGGCGGTTAGATGATGGATAATAGATTACGGAAAATTTGTAAGCAAATAATGAGACAAAAGGATTTAGATGAAGCACTTCCGCAATTTTTTAATAATATTACTGATAGCTACTATACTTATGCTGGTGTAAGATTAGCCATGCATTATGTGACTTTATATGAAACCTATTGTGAACAGGTTGATGTATTAGATAACAATGCCAAGGATATTTTAAAGGGAATTAACAATATAATTCGTGATTTTATCATGGATAAACTCAAAGGTCAGGATTTAGAAAAAGCTATAGAGTCAGTAGACCAAATGAGAAATCAAGTGATAAATAGAACTCAGATTGTTGCTACCTATACCGATATATTTCAAATCTATGAGTATGTTCTTAATAGAGTGGAATATCGCTTCACGGATAGAGAAGAAGATGATATGGCTGATAGTGATTTTGCCAGAGAAATATTACAATATATATTTGATACCCAAGATAATGTTATAATCAATGGAAAGATTCAAGAAATTATTGGTCAATTACCAATAAGGATGACCAGGCAGAAGTATTTAGAATTAGTAAGAGATAGTTTTTCAGTCTATCTTGGGGCAGAGAAATCTTCTCTGGATAGCTATCTTTATATGTTTCGTTCAACAGCCATGATATACAAAATAGATAATATGGAAGAATATTATCCTGACTTATGGAATAAAAAGGAGTTTATGACGGGACTAAACTATAAGGAGCTAACAGAAGAGGCTTTTAAAGATGCTAAAAGTATGATTAGTAATGTAACCAAGTTTTTAGAAAGCGAAACATCTTTCTATTTCACTATTCAAGAAGTAATTAATGAATTATATGCAATGCTTTTAAGCTCAACTTACGTAGGCCTTGGATTTACTTCAATGAAGGAGCAACAAAAGATTAGCCTCCTGATTGTTGGTGATATAAATAAAGAATTCATTGCAGATACAAGAAAAAATATAGTAGCAGAGCTGGAAAATAATTTAGTGCAATTAGAGGGTGTTCAAGAAGAATTACTGCATGATTTATCTATGCTTGAGGATGTCTTATATACGATAGATCAATCCAATAGGGAGCTTACCAAAAGCCTCATGATAGAGAATGTCCTAAATGCTTTACTGCGAATTAAAGACTTATTGTCTTCTAGTTTGTTTATTGACTTTAATCAGCAAGACATCAGTGGTACAGTGGATGAAGAATTACTTCATAATGAGAAAAGTAAGCTAGTAGAAGATCTGACTGAGCTTTTTTCTACCCATGATAGGGCAATAATGAGGGCTGTTATGGCTAGTACCTTAAGTAAGATGCCAGTATTTTTTGCCAGTCATAAAGAGGTAATGGACTATGTACGAAATTCTCTGGAGAATTGTACTAATCTAGAAGAGAAACAGGCATGTAAAGTATTAATCCGGGCAATTATGAATGGAGAATAATTTGCCAATAATATAATAGCTATAATTTCCCAATGTTTAACTGTGGTAAAATGTGGAATACTTATATATAGTTATTTATTAGTTAACTTTATAATGTTGTAATTATAGGATAAGGTATGGTATGTATGATACGATGGGTAAATCAATTATATATTTCTGACAACTTAATGAAAAAAAAGGACAAGGTAATTGCCGCCATAAGTTGTCGGAAAGCTACCTTTAATATATATTGCATAACTTTTGCATCTCAGCCCAGGAACCTTTTTGACATAATAGATGCCAATGAGTTATTATTTCCCCATTATAGAAATGTTGATATATGTATCGTAGGTTTAGCCAAAGGTAAAGAGAATGCCATACAACTAGTACAGAAGATGCTAGAGGAGATATATTATAATACAGGAGAATTTGATGTCAGGAGTTATTTTACATAAGAAGTAGTAAAAGACAGGCGGTTGATATGAGGGTATGTTAAATATTATTTTATTAATAATAAAAGTGTTTGCATTAATACTTCTAGTATTGCTATGTACTTTGCTGTTTTTAGTGCTGGTTATTCTTTTGGTTCCAGTGAGGTATCATGTATATATAGAACACGGAGAGAAATTCTATATAAGGGGTACCTTTAGCTGGCTACTACATATCCTCCATGGCAATTTTGATCGTAAGACAAGCAAATTCCATATTAAAGTGAGATTATTTGGATTTGTCCTCTATGATAATGCTAGGGTGAAAACCCATAAAAGGCCTGTAAGAAATAGAAGTAGATTTAATATAAGAAGAAAAGAGAAAACAACACAATTTAGAAAAACTACTGAAGAAATAAAACAAGATGTCGAAATAGATTTTGATAAGAAAAAGAATGAAAGAATAGACAAGGCAGCTAATAAGGATGCAAATATAAAAGAGACAACTAGTGAAAAGACTATTATCAAAGAAGTAACTGATACAGAAGCAAATATAGATGAAATAAATATAGATGAAGCAAATATAGATGAAGCAAATATAGATGAAACAAATATAGATGAAACAAATATAGATGAAGCAAATATAGATGAAACAAATATAGATGAAGCAAATATAGATGAAGCAACTGATACAGAAACAAACATAGAAGAAACAAATGCGAGNGAAACTTATATAAAAGAAGTAAATATAGAAGAAACTGACATAGCTGATAATAAGTTTATAAGAAATAAAAATTCTGAAAAAAAGAAAGATAGAAAAAATAATAATCAAGAAAACAAGCAAATAGATGTAGATAGGTTAAAATCAGATAAAGAAGAAGATGCTCAAAGTAAAAAAACTATTTTTACAAGACTACTGGATAAAGTGAAAAAATGGATTAATAATATTTTGGATTTAAAAAGGAAAATTAATCTTTTAGTAGATTTTATTAAGGATGACATAAATAAGCAAGGGTTTCATTTGACATTTTATAGTATACGGAATCTTCTAAAGCATATTTTACCCAGGAGACTTAAATCACGGTTAATATTTGGTACCGGTGACCCTTGTTCAACGGGGCAAATTTTAGGGATACTTGGTATTCTATACGGTATATATGGAGAAAGTATTAATATAGAAGCAGATTTTGAAAATATTCGTTTTGAAGGTGAACATGATATAAAAGGACGAATAAGAATAGGTACAATATTAATAATAATAATTAAACTTGTACTGGATAAACGTTTTAAAGAGTTTAAACGGAACATAAAAACACTGAAGGAGGCGTTGTAATGTCTGATAGCAATTTTAATTCTACGGTAGAATCCCTATTTAAGGGAATGGATAGTTTTCTAACTACTAAAACAGTTGTTGGGGATGCTGTTAAGTTTGATGATGGAACAATAATATTACCCTTAGTAGAGGTAAGTTTTGGTGTAGGAGCAGGGGCTTTTAATGGAGAGAAGAAGAATAATGCAGGTGGTGGTTTAGGAGGTAAAATCACACCAAATTCAGTTTTGGTAATAAAAGATGGTTCATCTAAACTGGTCAATGTAAAATGTCAAGATAGTGTTACCAAGATATTAGATATGGTTCCCGATATTATTAACAAATTTTCAAAAGATAAAAACTCACCAAATAAGGATGACATATCAGATAAAGTAGATGAAGTGCTAAAGTCACAACATAGTGAAAATGCCTGTACCGATGAAGAGTAATAACTAGTTAAAGTAAAAAAAGCTTGCATTGTAAGAGATCTTCTGATAGAATGATTATGTTTGTAAGGTCTAATTATACCTAAGGAGGTGCTTTTAAATGGCTAAATGTGCAATTTGTGATAAAGGTGCTCACTTTGGAAAGGCTGTGAGTCATTCTAATAGAAGATCTAATAAGATATGGAAAGCCAATGTAAAGTCTGTAAAGGTTAAAGTCAACGGTGCAGCTAAAAAAATGTATGTTTGTACTTCCTGTCTTAGATCAGAAAAAGTAGAACGCGCATAAAAAATGGTGGGTGCCAGGGAGCTTGACACCCACTTTTTTTACTTTTAAGGAATTCCTTTAAAATTTCCTTAAATCACTATATAGTAAATCCGTATAAGGCCTGTCAGATAATATTATTTATAATGGTCAATATGTTTGAAATTAATTGTTTTAGCTGCAAAATAAGTTGTAGCCTAACAATAAACATAATATAATAATACATATTGCAAGGATGCCATTTGTAATGAAAAGCATGATTGTCATGCCGATTGCTATCCAAAAAAGGATAAAACCTATCATTCTTTTCATAATAGTCACTTCCAATACTGAATTGTAATACTATATATTATGCAGGGTAATACACGGATATCTCAAAATAATTGAAATTAATGAAAGCTAATATAAATTAGTAATTTATAAGTGATGATAAAATTATTTATGTATACAAATAATTCTGGATATAATACAATAGAGATAGATAAAGAGTAAAGAGTTAGATAGGAGGGTTAATATGAAGGGACATGTAAACACATCTAGTGGTGAGATTGTAATTGATAATGATGTACTGGCTAAATATGCTGGTGCTTCGGCAGTGGAATGTTTCGGAGTAGTTGGTATGGCTTCTGTTAATGTTAAGGACGGTTTTGTTAAACTTTTAAAAAGGGATAATCTAAGCCATGGTGTAAATGTAAAAATTGATGAAAACAATAAGATTACAATTGACTTGCATATTATCGTTTCCTACGGTGTTAGTATCTCTGCAGTTGCTGATAATCTAATCAGTAATGTTAAATATAATGTTGAAGAATTCTCAGGGCTTGAGGTCGAAAAAATCAATATTTTTGTAGAGGGTGTCAGGGTAATTGACTGATTCTGAGAATTACAGCGTTTAAGGAGGAAAAACCAGTGGTTATTAATACGATAAATGCAGAACAGTTAAAAAAGATTTTTTTAGCCGGTGCTGCAAGATTAGAAGCAAAGAAAGAATATATAAATGAACTTAATGTATTTCCGGTTCCGGATGGAGATACTGGAACAAATATGACGCTCACAATTATGTCAGCAGTAAAGGAAATAAATAATATATCTAATCTTACGATTGAGAACTTGGCAAAAGCTATATCCGGTGGATCTCTTCGAGGAGCCAGAGGGAATTCAGGTGTTATATTATCACAATTATTCCGTGGCTTTGCTAAAGAAATTATGGCATATGATGAAATCAATGTAACTGTTATGTCCAATGCATTTCAGAAGGCGGTTGAGACTGCTTATCGTGCTGTTATGAAACCTAAGGAAGGTACCATATTGACTGTGGCACGAAGTGGCGCAGAAAAGGCTATTGAATTAGTTTATGAAACCGATGACTTGGTTATATTTGGCAAAGAAGTTATTGCACAAATGGAAGAAACTTTAGCATATACACCTGAACTACTTCCAGTTTTAAAAGAGGCTGGGGTTGTTGATTCTGGTGCCCAAGGTCTTATGGAGATTATTAAGGGTGGATATGATGCCTTAATTGGTAAAGAAGTAGATTTAAGCATTATACCGGATACAAAGACATCTAGTACAGGTATTAATATAGAGCATGTATCTAATGCAGATATTAAATTCGGTTATTGTACAGAATTCATTATATTACTGGAGAAGGAATATAATGATGATACTGAACTAAAGTTTAAAGCATTCCTGGAAACATTGGGAGATTCTATAGTAGTCGTATCGGATGATGATGTAGTTAAGGTTCACGTACATACGAACGACCCTGGTTTAGCAATTCAAAGGGCTCTTACGTATGGTTCTCTAACTTCGATTAAAATCGATAATATGAGGGAAGAGCATAACGAAAAAGTCATCAAAGATGCCAACAAAAAGGCTAAGGAAGAAGAAAGCAAGCAGAAAGATAATAAGCCAAGAAAGAAGGTAGGATTTATCACAGTATCTATGGGTGATGGATTAGGAGAGATATTTAAAGGCCTTGGCGTTGATTACGTTATCGAAGGCGGCCAAACCATGAATCCCAGTACTGAAGATATGCTTACTGCAATCAGTGAAGTTAATGCAGATACTATCTTTATACTACCCAATAACAGCAATATAATCTTGGCTGCTGAACAGGCGATGCAATTAACAGAGGATAAGAAGATTATTGTAATTCCTTCTAAGACTGTACCTCAAGGTATAACCGCTATTATTAATTTTATCTATGATAAGTCCCCTGAAGAAAATCAATCAAGAATGATTGAAGAGATGCAGAAGGTAAAATCCGGTCAGGTTACCTATGCCGTAAGGGATACCAGTATAGATGGTAAGGAGATAAAACAGGGTAATATCATGGGCTTAAGCGATAAGACTATTCTTTCTGTAGGAACAGATATTAGGCAGACTACTTTAGAGTTGGTTCAATCTTTAGTAGACGAGGATACAGAATTAATCAGTCTTTACTATGGTGAAGGTGTGGAAGAGGCTGAGGCCAATGAAGTTGCAGATGAGCTGATGAAGCACTACTCCAATCTTGATGTGGAAGTACATTATGGAGGCCAACCAATTTATTACTATATTTTATCAGTTGAGTAATAGAAGGCTTAAGGTAGCTATATAAGTATAATATAATTTAAAATATTTAAGAAGCTGTAGCATCAAAGATGCCACAGCTTCTTTTTAAGAATTCTTATAAACTCTTATAATTCCCTAATAGCTTTTGCCAGTTGCATAAAGGCCTTCTCTAATATGGACCTGGGGCAAGCAATATTAACCCTTTGGAAGCCCAGCCCTTCTTGACCAAACATTGTACCACCATCCAGCCATAATTTTGCCTTATTGGTCACTAAATTCTCCAGTTCTGCTTCATTCAGATTTAAAGCCGTACAATCTAACCATACAAGATAGGTTCCTTCCGGTTCTACCAATTTAATTTGGGGGATTTGCTCAGCTATAAAGGACCTAACAAAGTCTAAATTCCCTTTAAGATATACTTTCAATTCCTCTAGCCATGGCGCCCCCTTTTCGTAGGCTACCTGACAAGCGATTAATCCCATAGAATTCAACTGGCTATAACCAGTGAGATCTATTTCCTCTTGGATTTTTTTACGCATCTCTTTATTGGCTATAAACAGATTGGATACTTGAAGCCCAGCTAGGTTAAAGGTTTTACTAGGCGCTGTACAAACCACTGTATGGTCAAGGTATTCCTCTTTTATATTTGTAAATACCGTATGAAGATGCCCTGGATAAATGAAATCACTGTGAATCTCATCGGTTATAATTTTAACTTGATATTTCATACAAATATCACCTAGTTTTGTCAGCTCATCCTCTGTCCATACCCTTCCTACAGGATTATGGGGGCTACAAAGGATAAATAATTTAACCTGGTTATTTTTAATTTTTGCTTCAAAATCTTCAAAATCTATATGATATGCGCCGTCCTTATAAATCAATGGGTTATTAATTAGCTTACGCTTGTTTTTTAATATTATATGGGAAAAAGGATAATAAACTGGCTTTTGTATTAATACTCCATCACCTTCAGCAGTAAGCGCTCTAACAGCAGCGGAAATAGCAAAGACTATACCTGGAGTTTTAACCAACCATTCCTTTTTAACCTTCCATTGAAAGCGGTCTTTATACCAATTGTATACGGCTTTAAAATAATCATCTTTGCTTTCTGAATATCCATATATGCCGTGCCTGACAGCTTCTGCTAAGGCATCTCTTATCTCAGGAGCAGTCTGAAAGTCCATATCTGCAACCCAGAGAGGCAGTATATCGGCTGGTTTACCCCTCTCTACAGCAAAATCATATTTAAGTGAATTAGTGCCCCTTCTGTCAATGATTTTATCGAAATTGTAATTCAATTAAGTCCTTCCCTTCTTATTTCTTATAATGCTTGCTCAAGGTCTGCAATCAAGTCATTGATATTTTCCAGACCTACGGATAATCTTAGTAATCTTTCATTAATTCCCAAAGCTTCCCTTTCAGCCTCTGGTACATCTCCATGGGTTTGTAGCATGGGATAGGTAATTAAGGATTCAACACCGCCCAGGCTTTCAGCATAATAAATGAGTTTTATTCGCTCCAATAAATTTACAGCAGTTTCTTCGCTAATTACTTCAAAAGAAATCATAGCTCCAAATCCCCTGGCTTGCTTAACTGAAGTGGTATAATCAGGGTGGTCTGGTAAACCTATGTAATGTACCTTTTTTATTTTAGGATGATTTGATAGCCATTGGGCCAAAGCTATAGCATTGCTTTGTTGCTTATCCATCCTTACTGCCAAGGTTTTAATACCCCGTATTATCAGCCAGCTATCAAAAGGAGATAAACATGCACCGGTAGTTTTGTATATGGCCCTGAGTTTTTCAGCCAAATCAGGGCTTTTTACTACTATAAAGCCAGCCAAAGTATCATTATGACCAGAGAGATACTTTGTTCCGCTATGTACTACGATATCTGCACCTAAGGCAATCGGATTTTGGTAGTAGGGAGTTAAAAATGTATTATCAACAATTAGTAGTAAATTGTGGCTTTGTGCAATCTTAGACAAGGCAGCCAGGTCTGTAACATACATCATGGGATTTGAGGGGGTCTCAACAAAGATTGCTTTCGTCTCTGGCTTTATCAAGCTCTCTACTTTGCTTAAATCTGACATATTAGTATATGTAAAGGTTAAGCCGTTTTTCTCAGATATGGTATGAAAAAGCCTGACAGATCCTCCGTATAAATCATTTAGTGCTATGATATGATCACCTATCTGAAAAAGCTCCATCATAGCAGCTATAGCAGCCATCCCAGTGGAAAAAGCAAGGGCATCGGCTCCTCCCTCCAGCTCAGCCATTAATTTCTCCAGATGTTGTCTGGTAGGATTTTGTACTCTGGAATAATCATATCCTGTACTTAAGCCAACACCAGGATGGGCGAAAGTAGCAGTTTGATAAATTGGGACAGTGATAGAGCCGGTAGGATCATTACCATCACTACCATGAATACATATGGTGGAAATATCCATAAAACCATAACCTCCTTAGATTATACTCTATTATATCTTCTTATAGTAACCTATATATCCTATCAAAATAATATGAATAAACTTTAGAAAAGTATAATCAAATATCAGTAGAAAGTCAAACTTTTTTAACTAAATTCTATTAAATATTATTTTATCGTTTTTTTATTGACAAAGTATAATAGATTTGATACTATCACTTTAAAGCGTCGTAGCTTTAAAGTGATAAAGTAAGATAACTATAGAAAGAGTAGGGGAAGATATGTTAATAAAAATAGTATTGTTAATATGCTTTTTTGCCATAATGGTTTTAGTAGGTATCTATGCAAGAAAGCATGCAACTAATGTGGGGGACTTTGTATTGGGAGGGCGTTCAGTAGGTCCATGGCTTACGGCTTTCGCCTATGGCACTTCCTATTTTTCAGCAGTAGTATTTGTAGGGTATGCTGGACAGTTTGGATGGAAGCATGGTATATCTGCTATTTGGATTGGGCTTGGTAATGCCTTTATAGGTAGTCTGCTGGCATGGAAAATCATGGGGAGTAGAACCAGAATAATGTCCCAGCATTTAAAATCTACTACTATGCCTGATTTTTTTGGCAGTAGATATGATAGTAAAAGCATAAGGGTAGTAGCCTCTGCCATAGCCTTTGTATTCTTAGTTCCCTATACTGCATCTGTGTATAATGGCTTATCTAGATTATTCGAGATGGCTTTTAATGTTCCTTATTGGGTTTGTGTAATTGGTATGGCAGCCTTAACTGGTATCTATGTAATCCTTGGTGGATATATGGCAACTGCCATTAATGATTTTATCCAAGGTATCATAATGATAGTAGGTATTATAGCAGTTATAGCATCTGTGTTAAGTAGAAATGGTGGTTTTATGGCGGCTATTCAGCAGCTGGCCCAGATAGAAAGTGATATTCCAGTATCTTTAGGTCAGCCAGGGGCATTTACCTCATTTTTTGGACCAGATCCAGTTAATTTGCTGGGGGTGGTAATCCTAACATCCCTTGGCACCTGGGGGCTTCCTCAGATGATACATAAATTTTATACTATTAAGGATCAAAAATCTGTTAAGACAGGAACAATAATATCTACAGTGTTTGCAGTAATAATCTCTGGAGGCTGTTACTTCCTTGGAGGATTTGCTAGGCTCTATGATTCCCTGGCAATACGTAATGCAGATGGCTCAGTAATCTATGATGCAATTATACCCTTTATGCTATCTTCTTTTCCTGATATTTTAATAGGAGTTGTAGTTGTATTAGTTCTATCTGCTTCCATGTCAACTTTATCAAGTCTTGTACTAACCTCCAGTTCTACATTGACATTGGATTTTATTAAAGGAACTATAGTTAAAGACCTAAGTGAGAAGAAGCAGCTTCTTATAATGAGATTTTTAATCGTAGTATTTATTGTCCTATCTGTGGTTTTAGCATTGAACCCACCAGCATTTATTGCACAACTGATGGGAATATCCTGGGGAGCCTTGGCAGGATCCTTCCTAGCACCTTTTCTATATGGCCTATATTGGAAGGGGGTTACTAAGGCAGGTGTATGGGCTGGTTTTATGACAGGGGTTGGAATTACAGTCAGTAATATGTTTGTTAAATTTATAGCATCCCCAATCAATGCTGGTGCCCTTGCCATGGTATTAGGATTAATAGTAGTACCAATAGTTAGTATCCTAACTCCTAAAATAGATAGTAAAAAGCTTGATTCAATCTTTTCTTGTTATAAAGATTAAATATAAATCGATTTTAAAGTGGCTTTGTTGGAGCCACTTTTTGTCTTTATAGAAATGGCTTCAAATTCTATATATATTAAATAAACCCTTGGAAAACATTGGACTGTATATAAATTAAATATAATCATTGACTTAATTTATTTTTAATTTATAATTATAAATTAAACCTGAATTATTCATGATAAATCATTAATCGGTGCCTAGCACCGCATAGTTACTGTATTTCACCTAATTATTGCTTTCACTTAAAAAGTGAAGCC
>JGI24708J26588_10001088_pt1 | contig 21542 bp, 18 predicted proteins | sample BioPla1DNA2_FD_26588 | JGI IMG/M metagenome (IMG submission 26588) | reverse complement strand
AAAAAGATGTATTGGATAAGAAATCCAGGACAATCTGATCCGCAGCCTTATCTGCATTTGCTACAAAGAACTCTAATACTTCCTTATCATCTTTCACCTGATATTCCTGACCATTCCTATGGGCTATCAAAACACCATTTCTTATTTCATCCCCACGGTAGAAGATCATTAGAGCAGCCAATGAAAAAGATAGATGTTGAGGAAGTTTCTCAAAACGCTCTACATAACCGAATAAGCTAGGCATACATCTAGCTCTCCATTTTGAAACAGAATTCAGAGAAATGGATAAGAGCTCATGCTTAATGTATGGGTTTAGGAAACGATCCATCACTGCATTGGCAAAGGATAGTAAGTCTTCCTTTGGTAAATCCAAGGTAGGGATTATTTCATCAAAGATTGTCTTGCTCATAAACCCTCTGATATCCTCATCCTTCATAGACTCCATGACATAATCATTGCCCGCTAGATAAGATGCTAAGGAAAATGAGGTATGAGCTCCATTTAAGATACGAACCTTTCTTTGCTTATATGGTTTCTGATTATCTGTAAATATTACGGGAAGACCTGCCTGATCCAGTGGCAACTCATCCTTAATTGGTCTGTCACTTTCGATTACCCAAAGTCCAAAAGGCTCACCAGTTACTAATAGGTTATCTACGTATCCTAAGTCCTTCCACATATCTTCTGCTTCATCTCTTGGGAAACCAGTAACGATTCGGTCAACCAAAGTACTGGTAAATATACAAGCCTCCTGTAACCATGTAACAAAACCTTCTTCTAATTCCCAGAGCTTTGCTAACTGAAATACAATTTCTTTCAGGTGATGACCATTATCATCGATCAATTCTACCGGAAGAATAATAAGTCCNTTACTTAAATCTCCTTGGAAATGTTGGTATCTCTCATAAAGGAATTTTGTTAGTTTTCCAGGATAACTCTTACATGGTGTCAANTCAAACTGATCTGTTTCATCAAAAACAATACCTGCTTCCGTGGTATTGGATACNACGAATCTTAAAGTATCTAATTTCGCTAATTCAGCATACTTATTATATTCGGAATATGTATCTACTGCATCTGCAAGGCTAGTAACAATTCGTTGTTCTGTACATTCTTCTCCATTCATATAACCCCGCAAGGATACGGTATAGAGATAATCTTGCTTATAAAAATTATCTAGATTTCCAAAATTAATCGGCTTAACAATTACAATATCTCCATCAAAAAAACCTTTATCATTGGCGATATCAATCATATAATCTACAAATGCTCTCAGAAAGTTACCCTCTCCGAATTGAACCACTTTTACTGGACGTTGAACTTTTTTAACTAAGTTTTTATTCAATTCTTTCATAATTAATCCCTCTTTTTATAATTTTCTGTAAGTGCTTACATTAACATTTTATCCTTTTCCAGATATTACGTCAATAGATTAAATCAATTTTTCTAGCAATTTAACCATTTATATTGTAAATTATAAAGGTGTTTTGTTAGTATTTTTATAATTCAATCTTTTTGCTTGCTATTTCACCTCTTACATTGTATAATTAAATATGTAAGCATTTACATTTTTTCTTTCATACACCTATTTTATTATAACATTNTTTTGTGANTTTTTCATATAAAGCAAGAAATCATTAACTTTCTCTTGATTAAATTGGTAATATATCTATTGAAATATGGTGTAATTTGTCATACTATAAATATAAAAATTAAAGTTTAGATGGGGTCAGTTTAATGAACATTTATGATATTTCAAAAAAAGCAGGAGTATCCATAGCAACTGTTTCTAGGGTGCTCAATGGGAATTCTTATGTAAGCGAAAAAACCAAAGAAAAAGTACTAAAGGTAATCGAGGAATGTAGTTATACTCCCAATGCATTTGCAAGAGGCCTAGGTCTTAACACCATGAGTACCGTTGGTATTATGTGTGCCGATTCCTCTGATCCATATATTGCCAGAGCTATTTATTTTATTGAACAAGAGCTTCGGCAGAATAATTATGATGCTCTTTTATGCTGTACTGGATTTGATGTGGAAGTTAAGGAAAAATACATGAATTTATTACTATCCAAACGGACCGATGCAATTATTTTAGTGGGTTCTAATTTTGTTGAAGCTGATAATGAGAAGAATCAGTATATTCGTGAAGCAGCCAAGAAGGTACCCATTATGATTGTAAATGGTGCCTTAGATGGGGAGAATATTTACTGCACCTTATGCGATGACTATCATGCTGTCTTTGAAGCAACAAAAGCATTAAAGAATAGTGGCTGTAAAAATATTCTTTACTTATATAATTCAAAATCCTATAGTGGCAAGAAGAAATTATCCGGTTTTAAATCAGCTATGAATTTGGATAAGAGTGTTTCAGAAGAAAATTATGAATATATAAAATTCTTTAATGGCAATATTAAAGAAATCAAAGATTATCTTACCTCACTTCGGAATAACGGACTGGAGTTTGATGGAATTGTTACTGCCGATGACAACTTAGCAATCGGCGCTCTTAAATATGCAAAGGAAAATAATATTAAAGTACCTAATGAACTTTCAATTATCGGTTTTAATAATTCCATTGTAGCAGAATGTAGTGAGCCAGAATTGACATCCATCGATAATAAACTGGAAGCCGTTTGTTATAACTGTATTTCCACTCTAATGAATATCTTTGATGGTATGCATGCACCATTAAAAACTGTATTCTCAGCAGAAATTATTTATCGGGGAACCACCCGTCCCAACAGTTAGGTTGAAAAATTTTTCTATTAAACATTGTCTATGACCGGCTAGTCCGGTTAAATATAAACGAAAAGAGGTCTAGCATGAAACAATTTTTAGATCACAATTTTCTACTGTCTACAGAAACAGCAAGAAAACTGTACCATGATTATGCAAGTAAATTACCAATTATCGATTACCACTGCCACATAAATCCTAGAGAAATAGCAGAGAACCGTAAGTTTGATAATATTACTCAGGTTTGGCTGGGAGGCGATCACTATAAATGGCGTCTAATGCGTGCCAATGGCGTTGACGAAAAGTATATCACTGGAGATGCACCGGATAAGGAGAAATTTTTTAAATGGGCAGAAACCCTCTCCAAGTCCATTGGAAACCCGGTATATCATTGGAGCCATTTAGAATTACAGCGTTACTTTGATTATCACGGAATCTTAAATAAGGATACAGCAGAAGAAGTATGGAATCTTTGCAACGAAAAACTAGCAGATTCATCCCTACAAGTAAAAAACATCATTAAAAAATCCAATGTTGAGGTTATTTGTACCACAGATGATCCAGTAGACACACTGGAATGGCACGAAAAAATAGCCGCTGATCCAGATTTCGATGTCAAGGTTTATCCAGCATGGAGACCTGATAAGGCAATGAATCTGGAAAAACCCGAGTATCTGGATTATTTAAATAAACTTGAAAGCGTATCTGGTATAGGAATAGATAGTTTTAAAGATTTAAAATTAGCCTTACAAAATCGGATGGAATATTTCAAAAAGAGGAACTGCAAAGTTTCCGATCACGCCTTAGACTATATTATGTATGAGCCTGCAAGTGATGAAGAAATCGAAACCATCTTTACCAAGAGGTTAGAGAATAAAGAGCTGACACAAAAAGAGATCCTTCAGTTTAAAACAGCCTTTATGTTATTTGTTTCAGAAGAATATCATAAGAATGATTGGGTATTACAACTTCATTATGGTGCGAAAAGGGATAATAATACCCCCGCATACAGAAGCCTTGGTCCAGACACAGGTTATGATTGCATCAATAATTATGCTCCATCCGCTCAAATGGCAGACTTCCTGAATGCCCTTCATAGCAAAAATGCTTTACCTAAAACGATTATATATAGTCTAAATCCTACGGATAATGCTGCCATAGACTCCGTCATTGGTTGCTTCCAGGATTCAACGGCAGTTGGTAAATTGCAGCATGGTAGCGCATGGTGGTTCAATGACCACAAAGAGGGAATGATCCGTCATATGACTTCCCTTGCGAATCTAGGATTTTTGGCAAGCTTTGTAGGAATGTTAACTGATTCTAGAAGCTTCCTCTCCTACCCAAGGCATGAATACTTCCGAAGAATTTTATGTGATTTGTTTGGTAAATGGGTAGAAAACGGAGAATATCCACAAGACTATAACACACTAAGTGAATTGGTAAGCGATATTTCTTATCACAACGCAAAAAGATATTTTAACTTTTAATAGCCAAGAAGTATATGAAACATATCAAGACTAATAAAGGTGTCTAATTTAAAGGGCACTGGGATTAAAGATCCAGTGCCCTAAGATATTTATTTAATAATATTCTATGAAAAATGTTGATCCCATCCCCTTAATCCAATTAGAAATCAAACAGACTCCATTTTTCACTTCGTTCTATTTCTGTCTCAAGGATTGTAATCGATAACTCCTTCATTAATTCAATCTCAAACATCTTAACTTCATGTCCAAGATCATCGGCAATCACCCTTACAATTGGCCGAAAAGGCATACTACGATTTTGTTCCCTAACGATTCCTATATAATTGTTAGACAAGTGAACCATAGAACCATTGGGATAAATAGCAATCTGTTGAATTAGTGCTGCCACAAGATTCGTATCTAACTTTGTATCAGAACATTCAATCAAGTGATTTACAGCCCCCACTGTTGTCCATTTGTTTCGATAACATCGATTGGAAGTAAGAGCATCATATACATCGGCTACCGCAACAATTCTAGAAAATTCATGTAATTCCCCAGCCGGCAAACCATAAGGATATCCGGTTGCATCCATCCTCTCATGATGATGTAAGGCAATAACTCTGGATAACTCCGTAATTTGTCTGCACTTTTTAAGAGCTTCATATCCTAATAAGGTATGTTTTTTAATATATTCAAACTCTTCCTTGTTCAATTTTCCTTGCTTACATAAGATTCTTTTATCTATCATAACCTTTCCAATATCATGGAGCAAGGTACCAGTAGCCAGTTTTTCCAGCATTGCTTTGTTATAGCCCATTTTCTTTCCAATTAACAAGGAATAAACGGTAGCACTGACCGAATGAGAAAAGGTATAATCATCCGCGCTACAAATATCACTTAAACTAACCTGAACATCCGTAATCTTTAAAATATCATCTACAATATTATTGATGCCTTGGGATAATTCTGACATATCCAAAGTGCTATTGTTAGAGAAATTCTCAATGGCATTCCGAAGCAAACGTTTACAAGCCACCCTAGTTCCTTCCCTAATAGCATCGGATACTTCAATCCCTTCACTAAAAGCATCTTCCACATACACATATTCAATTCCTATATTCTTTAATCGATTGGCATATCGATACAATTCCGTTTGACCTTCTTTAAGAATCAGACAATCCCTATAGTATATGGATCTTGCCAATACCATATCTGGTTTTAATTTTGAAACAGATACTAACCTCATCTGGCTGCTCCTTTATCATTACGTCTCTTATTAGCTAATACGAATTGAATGTCAAAATTATCCCTCGTAATTTGTCAAATATGCTTTTAATTTGTTTTATTATGGAACAATCGAAATTATTATAACTTATTAAAAAATTTATGTAAAGAAAATTAGGACATTATTACTATTGATTCATAAAAAGTTAAAGTTGTATACATCTGCTTCTTCTCTTTGTTCATGATAATCATATCATATAAGGTTAAAAAACCATGTCCTTTACTAAGTTTTCCTTCAGTCCAATCAACTTCATGGGAAAGAAAAGGGATACAAAAAGCTGCCCTTTCAGCTAATTTTTATTAGCTGAAAGGGCAGCTCCTAAATAAATTTATTTTATTATTTTGGTTGCTTTCCAATGTAAGCTAGAATACCTCCATCAACATAGAGGATATGTCCATTAACAAAATTGGAAGCATCGGATGCCAAGAATACCGCAGGTCCCATTAAGTCCTCTGTTTCACCCCAACGAGCTGCTGGAGTCTTAGAGATAATAAAGCTATTAAACGGATGTCCATCTTCTCTTAAAGGCGCTGTCTGGGGAGTAGCGATATAGCCCGGTCCAATTCCATTACATTGAATATTAAATTCGCCATATTCGGAAGCAATATTCTTAGTCAGCATCTTCAGTCCACCTTTAGCTGCTGCATAGGCAGAAACCGTTTCTCTACCCAACTCACTCATCATAGAGCAGATATTGATGATTTTTCCATGGCCTTTCTTTATCATGTTTGGAATAACTGCCTTGGCTACGATAAAAGGTGCATTTAAGTCAACGTCAATTACCTGACGGAACTCTGCTGCAGTCATTTCACACATAGGGATTCTTTTGATAATTCCTGCATTATTCACTAGAATATCAATGATGCCTACTTCTTCTTCAATCTTTTTAACCAGTTGATTCACAGCTTCTTCATCGGTTACATCACATACATATCCATATGCTTTAATCCCCAATTCTTCGTAAGCCTTAAGACCTTTGTCAACCAACTCTTGATTTAAGTCATTAAAACAAACAGTAGCACCAGCCTTGGCTAATGCTGTGGCAATAGCAAAACCAATTCCATAAGATGCACCGGTAACCAGTGCCACCTTACCATCTAAAGAGAATTTATTTAATATACTCATAATAACCTCCACTCGCTATTATACTTGGTAAACCATTTCCAATCTCTTATCTAATATCCTTCATAGCAACATGATCCATATCATCAAAATCTTGATTTTCACCAACCATGCCCCAGATAAATGTGTAGGCTCTTGTACCACTACCGGAATGGATGGACCAACTTGGAGAAATAACTGCTTCTTCATTTCTCATAACGATATGTCTTGTTTCTGTAGGTTCTCCCATGTAATGGAATACCAAGGCATCCTCAGGCATTTCAAAATACAGATAAACTTCCATTCTTCTGTCATGAGTATGGGTAGGCATAGTATTCCATACGCTACCTGGTTTCAAACTAGTCATACCCATAACTAGCTGGCAGCTTTCCACTTGACCAGGAAGAATGTACTTTGTAATTACTCTATGGTTGGATTCCTCTAAGGAACCAAGTTCCACTTGAACACAATTTTCCGGCTTTATATATACTGTAGGATATGAAGTATGAGCAGGGGCACTATTGATATAGAACTTAGCAGGTTTTTCTTTATCAAGGCTCTTGAAAATGATTTTCTTTGCGCCCATACCAACATAGATTCCATCCTTGTATTCAAGTTCATAATCAGTACCATCGATTTCTATGATACCTTTACCTCCAATATTAATTACACCCATTTCCCTTCTCTGTAGGAAATACTCTGCACGGATTTCGTCACCTGCAGTAAGCTCAATAGGCTCTACCGGAACTGCTCCACCGGTAATAATTCGATCAATATGGCTATAAACCATTTTAATCTCACCAGGTACGAATAAATTCTGAATAAGGAATTCTTCCCTTAACTTCTCAGTAGTGTAAAATTTAACATCCTTAGGTGATACTGCTGTTCTTACTTCCATTCTGATCTTCCTTTCTTTATATATGATATAGCGGTGATTCCTCGCCGCTTGTTTCCAGTTTTACTATTATAGTATATCATACTATAATTTCATATTCTGGTCATTTGTTTACATAATTGTTGAAAATCTTGTACATTTTTGATAGAATGGTACTATGAAGAAAATTAGGCACTATCAATCACCGATTTTGAAAGGATGAAATGGATATGAAAGAATACAATTCATGTAAATCCACAATTCGGGAGTGTATTAGCAAAAAATATTTTGCAATCGCCCACCTGTACAATGAGGAAACCACCATGGATATGCACATTCATGACTGTTATGAGATGTACTATTCTATTTCAGGAGGAAAACAGTTTTTGATTGATAATAAATTCTATGACATCCATCCCGGAGACCTGTTTGTGATCAATCAATACGAGAGCCACTATCTATCTAAAATAGATCAACCAAAATTAGATAGGATTGTAATATCAATTCATCCTGATTTTATGAAGTCTGTATCTACTGATAAAACAAAACTTAGCACTTGCTTTACCGACCGTTCTGGTAATTACTCACACAAAATCTCACTGAACAAAGAACAACAGAATCGCTTTATGTATTATATAAATAAAATACTGGCAGCAAATGATTATGGTAGTGATGTCATTGAACGAGCTACTTTTGCAGAACTGATGGTTATGGTCAACGGCATATACCTAAGCAATCAGAATAACTTACTTACACAAGAAAATTACCAATATAATCAGCAGGTTGATAAAATATTGGAGTACATAAACCAACATATCCAGGAGGATATTAGTATCAAACGTCTTACAGAAGAATTTTACTTAAGCGATTCCTATATCTGTAGAATTTTTAAGGCAGCAACCGGAACAACAATTAATAAATACATAAATGCCCGAAGAATTAGCATTGCAAAATCCCTGCTTGCTGGTGGATTCAATGTTATGGAAGTCTGTGAAATGAGTGGTTTTAACGATTATAGCAATTTTTTAAAAGCCTTTACTAAGGCGGTTGGTATATCCCCCAAAAAATATGCTAAGTATAGCAATAGTCTAAATTAAAATTAGTAGGCAAATCTATACAGCAGAATATTATGTCTTAGTTTTTAAAACACTCTGAAGTAACATATTGTGCGGATCTTATTACAAGGCAAGAAAATAATGCAAGTAAAGTGAACGAACAAGTCTTGTAAATGAAACATGGAATGAAAATCATAAAGTAATGTTGAAATTACATCTATATAGATGAAATATGAAAATAAAGTCGATTAGAGGTGAAGCAGATGAAAATTGGCGGTTTAGAAGCCGGCGGCACAAAAATGGTTTGTGCCATCGGTAATGAAAATGGAGAGCTTTTAAAGAGAGTTACTATTCCTACGGAACAACCTTCCGTAACCATGCCAAAGCTAATAGATTTCTTTCAAAAGGAAGAGATAGAGGCTCTGGGAATCGGATGTTTTGGTCCCCTTGATTTAAATAAAGCATCGAATACTTATGGTTGTATCACCAGTACCCCCAAACTTCCTTGGCGTAACTATAATATTGTGAATACATTTAAGAAAGCACTGAATGTTCCCATTGGCTTTGATACCGATGTAAATGCGGCTGCTCTCGGGGAGGCCACTTGGGGGACTGCAAAAAATTGTGAGGTTTCTATTTATATTACCATAGGAACCGGTATTGGGGTGGGCCTTTGTATCCAGGGTAAGCCCCACCATGGCTTGATCCATCCGGAGGCTGGTCATATTCTTTTGGGGCGATTAGAAGGGGATAACTATAATGGGAACTGTCCATATCATTCCGACTGTTTTGAAGGTTTGGCTTCTGGCCCTGCCATCGAAGGTCGCTTTGGCAAAAAAGCCTATGAACTAGCGGATCGTTCTGATGTTTGGGAGATGGAATCCTCCTATATAGCCAAAGCCATTACTAATTATATCCTTACCTTATCCCCCAATAAAATAACCCTATGGGGTGGGGTCATGCACCAAACACAACTATTTCCCATGATAAGAGAAAAAGTCCTCTCTTATCTCAGTGGATATTTACATTCGGACATCATAGAAAACCATATAGATCATTATATCCTTCCCCCCTCCCTTGGAGATGATGCAGGAATTAAAGGTGCCATACGATTGGGTTACTTTGCTATGAACCAAAAACCCAATCCCTAATAAAAACATTAGATGATAAATCCAGAAACAGCAGATGACTAGTCCAGATAGAAAACAAAATTAAGAAACAAAGACCTTGCCACTTTTATGTGTGGAGGTCTTTGTTTTATAAAATCATAATTTATCCCAATGTTGACAAGCAATCTATCATGAATCATACACGATATCCTTAATAACAATCATGCATTTTTCTTTCTGAATTCTCCGTCTTTCTCTCATATTCATTACCATTGGTTTTTCTTTTATCCTTACAGTTTTTGATCCATGCGGATAAACCGCCCTCCACGGAACAAAATGCGAATACGCACGTAATTAATGTCTTTGGTTCACTTTCTGTTTTATAAGCAATAAATAAACATGCACAAGTAAATAGAACTAAAAAAATGAACATACCGGTTAAAATTTTTTTCATATATTTACCGTTTTTCTTCTTTATCATATATCCCCCACTCTCCCTTTGGACTTCTTAGATTAGGCTTAGGGTAGCCCCTCTTCCTTAATATAGAATATGTGGCACAACAAATTCTGACACAATTCGATAAAACTATTTATATTAAAATTTAAATTTTAGCGAAATATTCTTGACAATTGCAACAATTCATAGTAATATAAATAAGTGTTTGGAACACAAACATTAATTTAATAAAGGGGTATAGTTCAGTTGGTAGAATAACGGTCTCCAAAACCGCAGGTCGTGGGTTCGAGTCCTACTGCCCCTGTAAATAGCAACCTGAGGGTTGCATTATAAAAGCCTTGTAACTTAGTTACAAGGCTTTTGTTTTTGAGAGATTTTTATAGAGAGATTACCGATGGCAGTCTCTTTCAAATGTTTACATTCCGAAACGGGCAATTTATCTATATCGATTCTGCATTCATGGATGATAAATATGGGAAAAGGAATTATGATTCTTTCGTGAGCAGTGAGGGAGTAAGCTCTTTTAACGCATGCTATAATAAACTCTACGATGAGGGAAAAGAATTTATTGGAGTACGTATAAAATCGGTACAGATGAATAAAAATGCCTATCAATGGTTATCACTAAAGACCATGGAAGGAGAGGGCTTGACCAAGGAGAACACTACCCTAACCAGCAAAGATTCTTTGATGCCAATTATTTTAGGTCACAACTACAAGGATAAATTTAAGGTTGGTGATACATTACGCATTTATCTACCGATTATGACCACAGATCATTGTGGTTATGATGCAAAGGTAGTAGGCATCCTTGAAAAAAATTGGAATGGATGTTTTGCAAAATGAAACGGAAACAACCATTACCATGATTACCATCTTGGCATTTGAGGAGCTGGGAATTGAAGAAAAAGCAAAGGCCTATCCCAATGAGTTGTCTGGTGGTCAGCAACAAAGGGTTGCCATAGCCAGAGCCCTTGTCAAATATCCTAGATTAATCTTAGCAGATGAACCTACCGGTGCTCTTGATGAAGGGACTCAAAATGAAGTACTAGCTATTTTGAAAAAGCTCCATAAACAAGGAAAAACCATAATTATTGTAACTCATGATCCAAATGTGGCAAGCTCTTGCCAAGAAATCATTTATTTAAAAGACGGAAAAAATGTATTGGAACCATAGTTTTGCATAAAAAACCACCTTCCTAATAAGAAACCTATTGGAATCTCTTATCAAGAAGATGGTTTATTTTTTTATATACAAGCTTCCTTACAACTCTTCCATCCCAATCGCCAGTAACATTTCAGCGCAGGCTGAAATCTGATTAAGATGTTCCCTAATTAGTGAAACATAATCCTTGATATTTGTTACCGTCTTGTGCTGACAGGCTACTTCTTGTTCTATGTAATGGGTTACTTCACTGGAAGACATCCAGATACTGGCTATACTATCCATTAAGTCTCGAAGATTTTCTGTCATATCTTTTAGTTCTCTTTGGGCAAACGGATCCATAGAGCCAAAATGTTTTTGATGACAGCTTTCTAGTTCCTTTAAAACGTTCATTCCTTTACTAATTTGATAGATTACCTTGTCAGAATAATTAATAGAATCAAAAGCACTTTTTTCTAATGCTGTTTGACAGGCTTCAAGGCATTCAATATTTTCAGCAACCTTATGCAGACACTCCTGTGTCATACCAAACTGTTTTAACCTCTGGCTGATGGTATCCTTCATTTATATAACCCCCTATTATGTAAATCATTGCTGCTTCAACAATCCTAGAAGCTCTCCAATATTTCTAATTCCGATTAGTTGAATCCCCTTTGTCTTTATAGTGTCTTTATTGGCCTGTGGCAGAATACAGACTTCAAATCCCATTTTAGCAGCCTCTGCTACCCTTTGCTCCGCCATATTTACCGCTCTTACCTCCCCTGTAAGGCCCACTTCCCCAAATAAGACGATTCTATTATTTAGGGCAATGTTTTTATGGCTAGATAGTATGGCATAGATTACTGCTAAATCAATGGCGGGCTCTGTAATTCTCATGCCACCAGCAACATTTACATAGGCATCGCAATCCGAAAGTTGTAGCCCAAGCCTTTTTTCTAAAACGGCCATTAATAAATTTACTCGATTATAATCGGTTCCTGCTGCCGTACGCCGTGGCATATTGAAGTTTGTTCTGCAGATTAATGCTTGTACTTCTACAAGAATTGGTCTAGTTCCCTCAATGGACGCTGCTACGACGGATCCTGCTTCTCCTTCGGGTCTACCCTTTAACATGTATTCCGATGGATTTTTAACCTCTGCTAAACCGTCTCCTCTCATTTCGAATACGCCAATTTCATTGGTTGATCCAAAACGATTCTTCACTGCCCGTAATACTCGGTATGAAGCATAATTATCACCTTCAAAATATAGAACCGTGTCCACCATATGTTCCAAAACCCTTGGCCCTGCCACAACCCCTTCTTTTGTCACATGACCAATGATAAATATGGTGATTCCATTGCTTTTTGCTATTCTCATTAAAGCTCCTGTTGCCTCTCTAACCTGGCTTACACTTCCCGGAGCAGAGGATAGCTCCTCTTTAAATATGGTTTGTATAGAATCTATGACTACGATATCGGGCTGATGTTTATGTATTACATTTTCAATCAAATCCAAATCTGTTTCACAAAGAAGCAAAAGCTCACCGTTAAAAACGCCGAGCCGATTTGCCCTCATTTTTATTTGATTTAAAGATTCTTCACCCGATATATAGAGTACCTTACTCATCTTATTGGTAATTTCACGGCACATTTGTAAAAGCAAAGTTGATTTTCCTATTCCAGGATCTCCTCCAACCAATACTAGGCTGCCTTTTACAATTCCTCCACCTAGTACACGGTCAAGTTCGCCGATCCCTGACTCCATTCGTGTTTCTACCCCAGCTACAATTTCCTGCAGTAACTGAGGCTCACTGACACTCTTTGCCCTAGTATTTATTATCTTTTTACTCACCGGTTCTTCCACAAATGTGTCCCACTGCCTACAGCCGGGGCATTGCCCCAGCCATTTGGCAGATTCATGGCCACATTCTTTGCAGAAAAATATGGTCTTATTTTTCGCCATCTTAAAGCTTTACCACCTTTATAAAAGCCTTATCTTCTTGACTAAGATCTATACTAAAGATTAGCTTTCCTCCTAGATTCGTTTTCATTTTCCCTAGAAGATCCTCATTTTTATAGATTTCATATTCTTTTTCTGCCTCAAGTTCCAAGGTAATCTGAGCGGTATCTTCGCCGGCCACATAAAAGCTAATAATATCGTCTCTTCTGTTCATATTAAAAACCGCAGTACCAGGTACCGATTCATAGACAAACATTCCGTTTCTTTCTAGCTTTGTGATTTTCTTATAGGTTTTTACTTTGTATAAATCTCCTTCATGCTCAAAGTCTGATGCCTTTGATTTTACATCCAACGTATAATTCCCAAAGCTTATGGTCCCATCATTTTCTTTGCGTATTAACTCTTCAATAACTGCCATTTTATGACCCTCCTAATTGTATTGATTCAAGTAGGCTCAAGGCCTACTTGACTTTAAATCTCATACCTGGCTTAGTTTGATCCGTGGAAATCATTTTCCGACTTTGATAACTAAACATCACAGATGGTTTAAGGAATGCTACTTCATTATATTATAAATATCGGTATTTTTCTACTATTTCTATATTTCTTTTACATTATTTTGCACGAACTACTATTTCATTGTCCGCAAGATCAATTTGTACGGTATCTCCCTCTTTAATGATGCCCGCTAAGATAGCCTCAGCAAGTTTGTCTTCTATATTGGTCTGAATTGCCCGGCGAAGTGGTCTAGCTCCATACTTCTCGTCAAATCCTACCTCTGCCAAATGCTCAAGTACCTTCTCATCGGTATCCAAAGTGATATTCATCTGGGCTTTACTTCTCTTACCAATGGTTTTTACCATAATGTGTACAATCTTCTTAATATCTTCTTTGCTTAAAGAATGGAATACAATAATCTCATCGATTCGGTTAATGAATTCTGGTTTAAAGATTCTCTTTACCTCATCCATAACCCCTTCTTTCATTCGTTTGTAATCTTCTGTTTCATCAACTACAGAAGCAAATCCTAAACGCTTTGGTGAAATAATATTCTGAGCACCAGCATTGGAAGTCATAATAATAATTGTATTTTTAAAACTTACTTTTCTTCCTTGTGAATCTGTGATATGGCCATCATCCAATACCTGCAATAAGATATTGAATACATCTGGATGAGCCTTTTCCACTTCGTCAAAAAGGATTACCGAATAAGGGTTTTGTCTTACTTTTTCACTTAATTGCCCACCCTCATCATAACCTATATATCCAGGAGGTGAACCAATGAGCTTACTTACGCTATGCTTCTCCATATATTCCGACATATCTACTCGAATAATAGAGTTTTCACTGCCAAACATAGCTTCTGCCAGGGCTTTTGATAGCTCTGTCTTACCTACACCCGTAGGCCCTAGGAATAGGAAGGAACCAATCGGACGATTTGGATCTTTTAGACCAACCCTTCCACGGCGAATTGCTTTGGAAACTGCGGTCACCGCCTCTTCCTGCCCAACAACTCTTTGATGTAAAATACTTTCTAGATTTTGTAATCGTTCTGTTTCTTCTTCTTCCAGTTTTGGAATCTTGGTCCAGCTAGAAATAATTTCAGCTATTTCATTTTCGCTTACTACTAGCTGCTTCTCTTTTCTTTCTTTTTCATCCTGGACCCTAAGTTTTTCTAATTCTTCCTGAGTTGCTTCCTGTTGCTTTTTGATTTCTCCTGCTTTTTCATAAGCTTCTTGCTTTATAGCCTTTTCTTTCTCTTCTTCCAGTCTTTTGATTTCATGCTCCAATTTTTTTATCTCTGGAGATGAAGTATAAGTACTTAAACGTACTTTGGATGCTGCTTCATCCATTAAATCAATGGCCTTATCTGGGAGATAACGATCATTAATATAACGGCTGGAAAGTTTTACGGCTGCTTCCAGAGCATCATCCGTAATTCGTACTTTATGATGAGCCTCATACTTATCTCTTAATCCAAACAGGATTTGAATTGCTTCATCTTCTGAGGGTTCTTCCACAACAACAGGTTGGAATCTTCTTTCCAAGGCTGCATCCTTCTCAATATATTTGCGATATTCTTCCCTAGTCGTTGCTCCAATAATCTGTAATTCACCCCGAGCCAGAGATGGCTTTAGGATATTGGAAGCATCAATGGCACCTTCTGCCCCACCAGCACCAATAATCGTATGAATTTCATCGATAAACAGTAGGACATTTCCATCATTGATGACTTCATTGATTACTTTTTTAATTCTCTCCTCGAATTCACCACGGTATTTTGAACCAGCCACCATTCCGGACAAATCTAAAGTAACCACTCTCTTTTCCTTAATGGTATCAGGAATATTTCCTTCTACTATTTTTAGTGCAAGTCCCTCTGCAATGGCAGTTTTTCCCACTCCTGGCTCACCAACCAAACATGGATTGTTTTTCGTTCTACGGCTTAGAATCTGAACCACTCTCTGGATTTCATTTTCCCTTCCGATGACTGGATCTAACTTTCCTTCCCTAGCATATTCTGTCAAATCTCTACTATATTGATCTAAGGTCGGGGTTGTAGAATTTTTTCCCTTGGCAGCCTTTCCTTTACCTGCTGCATATTCATTTTTCGCAGCATTAAGATCTACTCCGGATGCTGTCAGGATATCAATGTAGACCTTCTGCAAATTAACACCCAGCGTATTCAAAAGCCGAACTGCAATACAATCTGTTTCCTTAATTAAGGCAATCAGGATATGTTCTGTACCAACCAACTGGGCTTTGAATTTAGCAGCCTCTTTGTAACTTTGTTCCAAGATTCGTTTGGATCTTGGAGTGAAATTTCCAGCATCCATAATTTCTAATCCATTGCTTGGTGCGATCAATTGATTTACTAGCTCTAAGACCTTTTCCACGGTCACACCATTTTCTTTTAACACTCGAGAAGCAACACCATTCACTTCCACAAGTCCAATTAAAAGATGTTCTGTACCAATATAATTATGAGAAAGCCGATATGCTACTTCTCTAGCTACGTTAATAGCTTTTTTCGCATTTTCAGTAAATTTATCATACATCATATATTGTATCCTCCAATCTATTCATGTACTTTTCCAGTCAGATGAAAGCTCTTACGGTTAGAAACCTGTACTTATCTATATAATTGTAGGTAATTCCTTTCTTATATATTCAGCTCTTGATTGATCTCTTGTTAAGCTTCCTACATTTTTCCCAAGGCTCCATTGAAGACTTCCCGGTTGTACTCCCATCATTAATTTATGAATATTAAAAGCTCGATCAAACTTTATAACACCGGAATCTGCACCGAATTTTAATTGTGATAATAAGGTCATGGCATCATCGGAAGAAATCTGTCTGGCAAATTTTAAAATGCCATAAGAACGATATACTTGATCTTCAATTTCGTCCGAATTAACCGATAACATATATTCTCTTCTTTTCCTCTCCTGTTTCACTACCTGTTGTACAATTCGATTGAGACTATCGATAATTTCTCTTTCGGAACTGCCTAGGGTTTTTTGGTTGGAAATCTGATAGATACTCCCTAGACTCTTTGTCCCTTCTCCGTAAATACCTCGTATGGTCATCCCATATTTGGCTACTTCCTCCATTAATTTATGGATGAGCCGAGCTGAACTTAAGGCTGGCAAAAACACCATACAGGAAGCTCTTAGTCCGGTTCCGGCATTGGTGGGACAGGAGGTTAGGTATCCATACTTTTCATCATAGGCAAAATGCAATTTCTCATAGGCAATATCATCAATTTTTTCCGCTTCTTCATATGCTTCTTCTAGATTCATGCCACCTACAATCGCCTGAATACGGATATGATCCTCTTCATTGATCATAATACTTATGGTTTCATCTTCGGAAAGTATTAAACCAGTAGGCTGATCTTTTTCTGCCAGTAAGGGGCTTACAATATGACGCTCTACCATGGCAGTTTTGTCTATATCATTTAGTGTACTAATATTACAAGCATAGAATTTTCTCGTCCCTGCCTGAGAAAGAGTAGGTGTAATCTCCTTTACCTCATCCACCATGGCTTTTGCTGTTTCATCATCAAGTTTTGCCGAAAATAAATATTGCTCTAGATTTCTAGCCAGTCTGATTCGGCTGGAGATTACAACATCGCTTTCAGGACCATTGATTTCATACCATTTAAGCATTGCTGCTCTCCTCCTTTTTCATCTCCTTGATTAAATCCCTTAATCTGGCAGCTTCCTCAAACTCCTCTTTTTCTATTGCCTCCTGTAGCTTCAAAGAGAGTTTTTCAATTTCAGAAAGACCTTTCATAACCCGGTCAACTTCTGTCACAAGTCCTTTTGGTCTTTTCCCAGTGTGCATTTCTGCTCCTTGGATTCCTTTAAAGGTTTTACCCAATTCATTACCAAAACTCCGGTAACAATCGGCACAACCAAACCTTCCATTACGCAAGAATTCCTGGTAGCTCGTTTTGCATCTATGACATATCATATCTGGTTTTATAGTTCCAGCTCCCTTAGTAGCTCCTGCTGTATAATAATTCTCAAGTAATGTAGAAAGCAATCCTCCTAAAGTTAGATCACTGTTCAATAAGGGTTTTTCCATTTGAAAGGATGTATAATCTGCAGCACACTCTTCACAAAGATGTTGCTCCTTCTTTAGCCCGTTAATGATCTCCGTGTAAAGTACCTTAGCATCCCTTTTGTGGCATCTGTCACATAACATGATTACTGCCCCCTTTCAAATTCTTTGAATATTTCATCGACGATATCATGTGCTTCCGAACAACTAATGTTCTTACAAAAAGCCTTGGCTAAGATAACTCTTAGCTCCTCTTTCATTTCATCTACCGCTCGTTGTTTATCATTGTCGATAGCAACAACGGCTCCTTTTCTACGGTCTAACTTAACATAACCTTCTTGTTTTAAAATTGAGTATGCTTTATTCACTGTATGCATATTAATTCCAATAATTTCAGCTAATTCTCTTACAGAAGGAAGACAATCTCCTTCCTGCAATTCAGATGTTGCAATACCGTATATAATCTGATTCCTTAACTGGATATAAATGGCTTCGTCACTATTAAAATTAATATTTACATACATTAGAAACACCTCTCTATAGTTTAAACATTTCGTAGCTTAACAGATTATCCTGATATTTTCTATTAGTTCAGCCAGTTCAGTTGTATCTGTTATATATATTGTATAACAACCGCACACTTTTGTCAATCTTTATGTGTATCTCGTGGTTTAGTTTTTTTGGGGGCAGAGTTTAATCATGGATTTCTTTTCTTCTTCTTATCTTATCTTCTCCTTCTTCCTTTTCGTTTCAAAAATTGAGCCCCTAGCCCTAACAATGCAAATAAGAGTAAAATACATACCACGCTTAGTAAGCCAATCATAAAATTCGCTTTTCTAAGATTCTTCTTATACATCTGGGATGTCATAATTTCTTCTATGGATGGTCCTTCATTACTATTTTGATAATCTCTTCTTTCCCCTGCCTCATAGCGCTGTAGGGTTTTTTCCTTACGATCGTATTGGTAAAATCCTTCTTCTCCTTGCTCATTTCTGGCATATATTAATAAGAAATCATTATCCAAGTCATTTTCACGGGAAAATACAGTAACAGAAATATCGGACAGAATTGCTTTTGTTTTGATATATCCTTTGGGGATACTCACATGATCTCCTGGTACTAGTAATTCATATTTACCGCTATAGATGGCATATATATTATTCCCCTCTTTTACCACTTCAAAGAAACTCTTTATTTCTTCAATAGGCTTCTCATCCGTTTCTGTATGCTCTTCCTTTTTAGCTTCTCGAATTACATCTATAGTATATTCTATGTTAACTCCTGATTCAGCTAATACTGTAATACTGATTTTATTTTCTCCTTCTTTTAGAAAATCATTACCAGAAATAGAAACTCTTGCTTTTTCATCTTCAGGAATTGCACTTATAATTAATTTTTCAGTTTCATAAGAAACGCTGGTGCTATATTGATAAGTCTCCTTCTGAAATTCCGGTTCTAATTGGGCAGGACTAATTTTTAGGGATTTTAAGAAGGCGTTATCCGATGCCGTCTTGGCTGATTTCACCTCAATATTCAATACATTATGAGATACACTCATCTCCATGCCTGTATCAAAGTCAAAGACCATAACTGGATCTTGAAAGGAGATTTCAGCTGAGCCACTTTTTAAGGTTTGAAACTTTATTGCGTATTTTCTTGTATCGGAACCTTCCATCACATTGCTATCTGTAATTTTAAGTAGTCCAATTCCACCTGAAATAAAAGAAGGTCCTTCTTTATACTCTAATATTTCATCATCATAATTTAAATATGCCTCAAAATCACCGATCTGAGAATCGGAACTCAAGTTAAAATATACAATGATCTCATCTCCTACGGTTACTTCATTTTTATCCGTATTAATTTTAATTTCAGTGCTAGCAGCCAGACAAGGCTTGGTATTTATGAAAAGTCCTACAATGAATAAGATCAAAAACAATCCTATGTTTCTTGATATTCTAGTCTTCATGAGTTTTCCTCCAATTATAAATTTATAATAATGCGAAATCCGACTGTAGGTATGCAACCCACAGCCGGATTTAACTCTAAGTAATGATCTAGCTTCTCCTCAAAGTTGCGAAGCCTATTCTTCTCTTACAATATTCACGATGTATTCTGCAATATCACCATTTTCAGCAATGATTGGTATTACAATCTCATTAATACCCACATCAAGATAGACAAACCCTTCCATGCCAACGGTAGCTTTTTTACTTACCGCTGTTGCCTTAACTTCAACCAGGTCAATAGCATTATTAACAAATAAGTAATAATTCTTTTCTGTCTGACTAAAGCTAGGTGTAAATGTTAATTCCTTACCCTTAGCATCGTAAATTTTCAGACTCTTCATCCGGTTGTTTGGATTAAATTGGGTCGTTGGTCTCGGTGCAGGTTGATCCGGCATGTTCATATATACCGGTATGGAAAATACAATTGGTGTAGCAGCCATACTCTTATATGCATTGGCAATCTTTTTTGCTTCCGCATAGGGTGCCTCTACATTGGTCATATATTGATGGTAATAAGTTGATACTGGGGTTACATTAAACTTTTGTAAATACACAGTATCCTGTCCTCTTAATATATAACTACTACCTAGGAAATATGCTCCTCCAACAATAGAGCGATATGGATTGGTCCAAGGAATTAGATAAAGTGCATTGGTTTTGGCATTGTTTGTACCATTTTTAGCATACTTAAGACCATTTGCAATGGCACCACCGCCAGCACTATCATTGGCACCGATATTATAGAAATTATAATATCCTGCATAACTAACTCCCTTATAGGAATAGTTTCCGCTAACACTTCCACTAAGACCCGTAGCTGTGACTACTTCCTGTTTCACTCGGGAAGCCAGATGATAGGGACTGACTCCGGAATATTCTGCAGCCTTTATAAAAGTCTCGCCATATGTATATGTATTTTTTACTCCATTATCATCTAGGAAGGAATAGGATTTATTGTATAAGGCAGTTCCTAATAATATATTTTCCACTCCAGCTAGATTTTGATAAGAACTTTGATATTTTAATAATTCAAATTGGAAAATGCCGGTATCATCAAGGAAATTTCTTGGATCCATGTAATATTCAATGGCTGCCCTTGATGCAGTTACCCAGGTACTACCATCATATACAATAAAGGTATCTTTGCTCCAGTCATAGGCTTTCGCAGCCAGGGACTTCCATTCAATACTTTTACTTGTTGGTATGGTATTTCTACCCGGCACACTTTCATTATCGATTACAGTAGTCCAATCCAAATTGGTATGATAAGCCTTAAACTCCCAATTGGGATATTTTGCATGTAACTCCCGTAAGTAGGGTTTATAACTTTCCGGGAAGTTCTCCAAGGCCAACTTTAATTCAAAGTCAATATCCTCATCATCCCCAAAGATTGGGGGAGGTGTCGGTGATGGTGAAGGTGTTGGCGAAGGTGTTGGGGTTGGGGTTCCCGTAACAATAGGAATCGTTGGATTCGGCTGTATTTGTGGTGGTTCATCGGTAATATAGATATATTCCGTTCTTACAAATCCTATATAACCATTATCCAAGCTAATCTTATACCAAGGAGAACCATTTACAGTTACCGTCTGTATTACCGTTACCTCTTGTCCATTGGGAACTACAACCGGCTTCCTATTATTATCGTATAATAAGTTTTGAGAAACCAAGACATTTTCTATCAGGTTCAAATACACAGTATTACACACGTAACCGGTCATCGGGCTTGTAACATATTGAGTTTCTATATTGGCCACCTCCAGCAGAACTGG
>JGI24708J26588_10001080_pt1 | contig 21634 bp, 23 predicted proteins | sample BioPla1DNA2_FD_26588 | JGI IMG/M metagenome (IMG submission 26588) | reverse complement strand
AGCAGCACTACGCACAATACGATGCAGCGCCTAAAATACGCTTTTATTTTCATGGAGTATTCGACCCCCTTATGTCCACTTCCACAGTATCTGGGGCAACAATTCGGCCGTAAACAACCTTACGGGACAGGGTGTTTTCCACTGGAATTATCTCTCCCAACCCGCCTGCTGCCCGGGCTGTGCCCGGTGCACTGACTGCAATCCCTTCCGTACGGACAATAATCTGCACTGTGTCCCCCCGCTCCACTGCAGGAACAACTTCCACAGCGGAATGGGTAATTTCGCTGCCCGACCGAACATAACGAGTGGTGCGCAGACCGATCAACTCTTCCACGTTGTAAACGGCTGAAGCGGTCCTGCTTTGCTTGCTCTCCAAAGCCAAATCCTCGGCACTGATAACGTGTCCCCGGGGAAGGTCCCTGGNAGCAACCACAACCTCTGTTCCCCCGTCTAACCCATTAGCATTGGTTTGACCCGGAGCAGTTTTTACTGCGCCGTACACTGTGACCGAGTCCGCTCCCTGAATTTCAACCAAGTTCAGATCAAGCCTAGCCTGGCGCAGGCGCACCTCTATCTGTCCCTTAGTCAACAGCCGAGAACTCCCCGCACTGGGGGCGGCACCTGCGTTTACCGCAGCGACCTGAGCCGCTAGCTCAGGTGGGCCCGAAATCTCGGCAATCTCACCGAGAATTAGCGAACGTCCCTCAACCGAAGCGGTAGCTGGCAGGGTCAGGATCACCTTTTCCCCGTTGTCTGCAGCTGAGGCGGGCNTGATAAGAATGAGCAGACTAAAGAGAACAAGCGCTAATGCTCGGCTGAAGCGCAGCATTCTCATCTTCAACTACCTGCGCAGATTATTGGCGGTCTGCAGCATATCATCGGATGCCTGGATCGCCTTGGAATTTGTTTCGTACGCCCGCTGGGATACGATCATGTTCACCATTTCTTCCACTACCTGGACGTTGGACATTTCCAAGAAGTTCTGGCTCAAGGTGCCAAAACCGTCCAGTCCCGGAGTACCCACAATGGGATCACCACTGGCGGCAGTGGCGGTGAAAAGGTTTTGGCCGATACTCTTCAGCCCGGCATTGTTCACAAAACGAACCAGTTCAAAGGAACCCTTTTCGGCAGGTTCGCTCTGGCCAGCAACTAGAATGGTTACAGTTCCATCGGAGCTGATGCTGATATCTAGGGCATCTTCTTCCGTGATGGCTATTTCGGGTTCAATGGGAAAACCGTTAGAGGTGACTATCCGGCCCTGAGCATCCAATTTAAAGGAGCCATCCCGGGTATAGGCGATGGTACCGTCCGGCAGCAGGACCTGGAAAAACCCATCCCCTTCAATCACAACATCGAGGGGATTGTCCGTCTGCTGATACATACCCTGAGAAAAGATCCGCTGGGTAGCTATGGGACGCACACCGTGCCCAACCTGGATGCCGGTGGGAATCTGGGCTCCTGCGGTTGAGGGTGTACCTGCGTATTTCTGAGTCTGGTAAAGCAGGTCTTGAAAATCGACGCGGCTTTTCTTAAAGCCGGTGGTGTTCACGTTGGCCAAGTTGTTGGAAATGGTATCAATTTTAGTCTGTTGGGCCACCATCCCGGAGGCGGCGGTCCATAACGAACGCATCATAACAAAAAACCCTCCTTGTCAGCTTGTTTTTAACAACGCTCAAGAAAGGGCTCTGAAACTATCTCAGTCGGTCGATAGTTCCACGGCTTCTGTAAACCAGTCCAGCCTTCTGCCCTTAAACTCTATTAAATTTCGTTAACTGCCTTATCTAACGTTTCATCAAAGGCCTGCACCACCTTTTGGTTGGCTTCGTAGGCCCGCTGGATGTTGATGAGATTCACCATTTCCCTGACCACATTGACGTTGGCCATCTCCAGCGTACCGGGTGCAATTGTTGCCCTGTAGCGGAAGGGCGCTCCCGCCTCGGGTGTTGCCTCAAACAAATTAGAACCTCGTCTTACCAAACCACCGCGGTCGTTGAATTCTACAACCAACAACCTGTCCACAAACTCGCCGTCAATTGTCACGTCTCCCCGTTCATTGAAGAGGACGCTGCCTTCACCCACGTAAATCGGTCCCCGCTCACCCCGGACCAGATACCCATCTAAAGTGGCTAAAAGCCCACTGGGATTGACCTGAAAGCGGCCGTCCCGGGTGTACCTTGTCCCCTCAGGTGTCTCTACAGCGAAGAAACCCGGGCCCACCAGGGCCACATCTAGAGGATTTTCCGTCGTTTTCAGCATTCCGGGGGCAAAGGAAGTGGTGCTTCCGTCCGCAAAGGCTCCTGTACCAAGCATACCCAGGGGTGTACGCCGCCCTTGGTGATCGAGCTGAATGACGCGATGCGGAAAAGCGTAAACGTGGGCGGTTTGCCTCTGAAACCCTGCCGTGTCCACATTGGCCAGATTGTTACTGGCCACATCCATGCGGATTGCTTCCACCAGCATGCCCGAGGCAGCAGTGTAAATACCGCGCAGTATATTCATCACCTCCTCAGGAGAACGTCTTACTCAACCTATCGGCAGGTTGTCCAAGTTTCTTTAATCAATCAGCGCGCCCGTGTGTAACTGGCTACAATGGGCGATGCGGAAATACCCTTATCCAAATTGTCCAAAGCCTCTCCGGTACCCCTCACAGCACAGGTCAAAGGATCTTCGACCATCATGACTGGCACTCCCGTCCTCTCTTGGATGAGGCGGGCGATACCGTCTAAGAGGGCTCCACCACCTGTAAGGGCCATACCTTTGTTGATAATATCTGCAGACAGTTCAGGGGGAGTCACTTCCAGCACAGAGCGAATAGCATCAACAATACTTGTGATGGGCTCTTCCAAAGCCGGGTAAATGTCCGCTGCCGAGATCTCCACAGTAGCCGGAAGCCCAGTGACCAAATCCCGGCCCCGTACAGACATCTTCCTATCCACTTGGTTGGGGTAAGCACTGGCAACGTTGATTTTTATTTCTTCCGCAGTGCGGTCACCGATGGCCAGGTTGTAGAACCGCTGCACATAGCGCTGAATTGCCTCTTCCATGTGCCCGCCACCGATCCGCAGTGACTCGGAAGTAACTTCGCCGCCTAAGGAAATCACGGCAATATCAGTCGTGCCGCCGCCAATATCCACCACCATATTCCCGCTGGGGGCAGCAATATCCAGCCCACAACCAATAGCCGCGGCTATGGGCTCGGTGATCAGATATACTTCCCTGGCACCGGCCTGGGTCGCGGCTTCCAAAACTGCACGCTTTTCAACTGTGGTAATCCCCGAGGGGATGCAGATCATAATTCGGGGCCGGAAAAACCCCCGCCCCGCTACTTTCTTGATGAAGTGCTTGAGGATCTCTTCAGTAATCCTAAAGTCGGCAATAACGCCTTCGTTCAAAGGCCTAATTGCCCTGATATTGCCCGGCGTCCGCCCGATCATCTCCCGGGCTTCTGCCCCCAAAGCGCAGATCTTCTGGGTGTTCACATCCACCGCCACTACCGATGGTTCGTGGATGACTACACCTTGACCCCGCACATAGATCAAAATATTCGCTGTGCCAAGATCGATTCCAATATCCTTGCCAAACATGTATGGGCCCCCTCTGCGAACATTTGCCATTTCTCCATAATTAACCAATGTTCGCCATAAGGAGGGTAAATCCTTTTTTAGGCAGTCATTCTAAGAAGCGCGACTGCTTCCTTTACCACTGTATTTACGGCGGGTTGCTTCACCCCCGCGAATATGTCTTTCCGATTTATTCAACTCCAGGACCTTTTTGACCTGGATTGCCAATTCCTGATTGATCCGCGGTAAGCGCTCAGTTACGTCTTTGTGGATCGTGCTCTTGCTCACACCAAAAACGGTGGCTGCCTGCCGTACCGTTGCTTTCGTCTTCACGATGTACAAACTAACATCCACCACCCGCTTGCGGATATAGTCTCTCATCTGCGCTTCCCCCTAGCACTTTTTATACATTTATATGCCGCTGGGTGTTGAATATGCGTAGCATCAATGGAGAAAGGCTAGGGGATTCACGGGCTCACCCTCATGGGTAAGGCCAAAGAAGACGATCCCTGAATTTTCCGGTTTTGCAACAACCTGGTTCTGCTCTACACGCTCCCCCGGTACCACCGAGATTGCCCGAACTGCACGATAAGTGCTGGACCAGCCGCTTCCGTGGTCGATTACCAGCTCAGTTTCAAAGCCATTGGAGCTCACCGAAACCACTTCCCCTGGAAGCACGGAGTGTACCGCTTCCCCTGCCACCGCAAGTTCAAGTCCAGCGTTGAAGCGCCAGTCGCCGTAGATAGGATGGCGATACCAACCGTAGGGTGTGACAATCTCACCCTCGACTGGCCAGTTGATTGCCTCNAAGGACAGTACTGGCAGTGCCTCCTCCTCCGGCTCAGGTTCCGGCCTGTATTCGGTGGGCGAAGGTACATACACGGGCGGCTCCACTACCACTGTTTTAGTAACAGGGCCTTCCAGCACCCAGGGGTAGAGATCTGCGATTACTTCTTCCACCTTGGCCTGAACAACGGCTGCCACCTCTTCCCTGCTCACAGGATTAACGGTAACAGCTTCTTCCGCAGTGGGCCAGTTGCGGTAAATACCTACGCCTATCCCAACTAAGAGTGAAATGCCTATAATGATTCCCACTAAAACTCTGCGGCTCTGTTGTCTTTGCCAATACTGGCTGAGCCGACCTTTAGCATGCTGCCATCGATTCATGATATCACCGCCTTGTCCCTAGTATGCACCTAAATATTGGGTACTATACAAAACAAAGGGCAGGGCGATAAAAAAAGCACAGGCCCATTCAGCCTGTGCTGCAGTAACTATTCTATTGCTTTTTACCTTTCCGGTTCGGCGACCTTGAGGCGGAGCAAAGCCCGCTGCAGGGCAAGACGAGCCCGGTGGTAGTCAATCTCATCCCGGCTCTCTGCCAGACGGCGTTCCGCCCGCTCTTTTGCTTCCCTCGCCCGGAGAACATCGATTTCCTCATCCAGCTCGGCAGTTCTGGCGAGGACAGTGAGCTGATTGTCCCTCATCTCAACAAAACCGCCTCCCAGAGCTACTTTACGCTTCTTTCCCTCCCTAGGACCGAACTCTACGATGCCCATCTCCAAGGGAGCCATGAGTGGGGCATGGCCGCTCATAATACCGAAGGAACCATCCTTACCGGGCAGTTTCACATATTCAACCTCTTTAGAGACAACGGTACGCTCTTGAGTGAGGACACGCAGCTGGAGGGTAGCCATTATCTATTCGCCTCCGCTAGGAGCCTTTCACCTTTCTCCACTGCCTCATCAATCGTTCCAACCATAAAGAAGGCGTTTTCAGGCAGGTGATCGTGCTTGCCGTCTAAGATCTCCTTAAAGCCACGGACCGTCTCCTTAATGGGCACGTACTTACCGGGTAGGTTGGTAAAGGCCTCAGCCACAAACATGGGCTGGGACATGAAGCGCTCCAGCTTCCTGGCCCTGGCCACCGTAAGCTTATCCTCTTCCGAAAGTTCATCCATACCCAAAATGGCGATAATATCCTGCAGTTCCGTAAAGCGCTGCAGTACCGATTGGACGCGCCGTGCTACTGTATAGTGTTCCTCACCCACAATGTCTGGCGCCAATATCCGGGAAGTGGACGCCAGGGGGTCTACTGCCGGATAAATGCCCTTTTCCACAATGCGCCTCTCTAAGTTGGTGGTGGCATCAAGGTGGGCAAATGTTGTGGCAGGTGCCGGGTCAGTGTAGTCGTCAGCGGGCACATAAATGGCCTGGATAGACGTGATTGACCCGTGCTTTGTTGTGGTAATCCTCTCCTGGAGCTGACCCATTTCAGTGGCCAAAGTCGGTTGATAACCGGCGGCAGAAGGCATCCGGCCCAGCAAGGCCGATACTTCCGAACCGGCCTGGGTGAAGCGGAAGATGTTATCGATGAATAACAAAACGTCCTGCCCTTCCACATCCCGGAAATACTCTGCCAACGTGAGACCGGTCAGGCCAACGCGCAAACGGGCACCGGGCGGTTCGTTCATCTGGCCAAAGACCATGGCTGTCTTGTCAATTACGCCCGACTCCTGCATCTCGGCATAAAGCTCGTTACCTTCCCTGGTGCGTTCGCCCACACCGGAAAAGACAGAATAGCCGCCGTGCTCGTAGGCGATGTTCCGGATCATTTCCATTATCAATACGGTTTTGCCCACGCCTGCACCGCCAAAAAGACCGATTTTACCGCCCCTAGGATAGGGTGCCAGTAGGTCCACAACCTTAATCCCTGTCTCCAACATGGTAGTTGCGGGCTCCACCTCATCTACAGTAGGAGCCGGACTGTGGATGGGCCGCCGTTCCTTCGTTTCTACCGGGCCTCTACCGTCGATTGGCTCGCCCAGCACGTTAAAGAGCCGACCCAGCGTTTCCGGTCCTACCGGCACTGTGATTGGCCCACCTAAATCGATGGCATCCATACCCCTCTGCAGTCCATCGGTGGAAGCCATGGCAATACAGCGCACCACGTTGTTACCCATGTGCTGTGCCGCTTCCAGTGTTAAATCGATCTTACCCGCGTCCGTTTCACCTACTACTTTAATTGCGGTGAGCAGATCGGGCAGCTTGTCAGGCTGAAATTCCACGTCCACTACTGGACCGATAACTTGAACCACTTTCCCTATATTAGCGCTCATCAGCTAACCCCCTCATCTACGATTCCAATGCGTCTGCGCCGCCCACGATTTCCGCAATTTCTTTGGTGATTTGGGCCTGGCGCGCCCGATGATATGACAGATTCAATTCGCGGATCAATTCCCCTGCGTTATCAGTGGCGTTGCGCATGGCAACCATCCTAGCCCCAAGTTCACTGGCCTTCGCCTCAATCAGCGATTCATAGACGGCTGCCTGGAAATAAAGGGGAATTACAGATTCCAGCACCACGTCCAACGAGGGTTCGTATATGTAATCGGCAGCGAATCCACTCTCTCTCCCCCGCTGCACGAGCTCATCCCCGGCTTCAATGGGCATAACTGTGCGCAGAGTGACCTCGTGGGTGACTGTATTTATAAACTTGGAATACAAAACACTGATCCGATCAAATAGCCCATGCAGATAAAAGTCCATAACCACCTGGGCTATATCCCAGGCCTGGCGCGGACTGGGGCTATCCCCCAAGTTGACGAACTCTGCCAGAAAGGTGACTCCCTTTCGACTGAGGTGATCCCTAGCTTTTCTGCCCACCACAACCACCTGGGCTGTTGGGTGTTCCTCCAGAAAGGCTTCTGCTCGGCGGATAACCGCAGCGTTATACCCTCCCGCTAGACCCCGATCCGAGGTGAACACAATCAAGCAGTGGCTGTCACCTGCAGAAGAGAGCCAGGGTACCTCCACATCCCGCTGCTGGGCAGCCTCCAAAAGAATGCCAAGGCTGGTGTGCAGGCTTTCGAAATAGGGCCTGGTACTTGGCACCATCTGCTGCGCCCGGCGGAGCTTGGCAGCTGCCACCATCTCCATGGCCCGAGTTATCTGCTGGGTACTGGTTATGCTGGCTATTCTCCGTTTAATCTCCCGGCTTGACTTGGCCAACCCTTCTCCCCCTAACTGACGAATTTCTCCTTAAATGCCACAATCGCCTTTTTCAGTTCCTCTTCCGTTTCGGGGAACAGTTCCTTATCCTCATTCAACCGCTCCAGCAGCTCTGCATACTCCATCCGCATCTCGGCTAGGAATTCCCTCTCGAAACGGACCACTTCCTCAACGGGAATGCTGTCTAAATAGCCGTTGATGGCAACATAGAGGGCGATGGCCTGTTCCACAACGGGCATCGGTTTATACTGCTCCTGTTTGAGTACTTCGTAGATCCTCTCTCCCCTAGCAAGTCTGGCCCGGGTACTGCGGTCCAAATCGGCACCAAACTGGGCAAAGGCAGCCAGTTCTCGATACTGGGATAGGTCGATGCGCAGCGTACCTGCGATCTGCCGCATAATGGGCACCTGGGCGGCACCCCCCACCCGCGATACGGAACGGCCCACACTGATGGCGGGACGAATCCCGGCATGGAACAGATCGGATTCCAAATAGATCTGCCCATCCGTAATGGAAATCACGTTAGTGGGGATGTAGGCGGAAATGTCACCTGCCTGGGTTTCAATGATGGGCAGGGCGGTAATGGAGCCGCCGCCCAACTCGTCATTCAGTTTAGCAGCCCGCTCTAAGAGGCGGGAGTGGATGTAAAACACGTCCCCCGGGAAAGCTTCCCTGCCCGGCGGGCGGCGCAGGAGAAGGGACATTTCCCTGTACGCGGTAGCGTGTTTACTTAAGTCATCGTAGACAATCAAAACGTCCCGGCCGGCATACATAAACTCTTCCGCCATGGCCACACCGGCGTAGGGTGCAATATAGAGCAAGGGGGAAGGTTCGCTGGCGGTTGCAGAAATAACGATGGTGTATTTCATAGCACCATGTTTTTCTAACACATCGACCACACCGGCAACGGTAGAGGCCTTCTGTCCAATGGCAACATAAATGCAGATTACGTCTTCGTCCTTCTGGTTCAAAATAGTATCAACCGCGATGGCTGTTTTGCCTGTCTGCCTATCGCCGATAATCAACTCCCGCTGTCCCCGGCCGATGGGAACCAGCGAGTCAATGGATTTCATACCGGTCTGGAGCGGTTCATTAACTCCCGTCCGATCCACAACCCCCGGAGCTTGGGCCTCAATTGGCCTGTACCGCTCAGTCACAATGGGGCCTTTACCGTCAATGGGCTGGCCCAAGGGATTCACAATGCGCCCGATCATGGGTTCCCCCACAGGCACCTGTACAACCCTGCCGGTCCGCTTGACCGGATCACCTTCCTTAATGTGCTGGTAGGGCCCTAGGATTACAACCCCGATGTTATCCCGTTCTAAGTTAAGTACCATACCGTAAACACCGCCTGGGAACTCCAGCAGTTCCCCTGCCAGTGCTTGGTCCAACCCGTACACACGGGCGATTCCGTCTCCCACCGTAAGAACGGAGCCCAGATCTTCAACCTCTAACTCCGCTTCAAACTCTTCGATCTGACGCCTCAGAATCGCTACAATTTCATCTGGTCGCATTGCCATAGCTACTCCCCCGTTGAACCGTATTTTTCTTCCAATATCCTTCTTATCCTCATGGCTGCCGTTCCATCCCCGTAGGGGTTAACCGCTCTAGCCATTTGGGCATAAACCGCGGGATTAGTTAAGAGTTCATTTACTCCCGCCACAATGTCTTTTCGCTTCGTGCCCACCAATTTCACCGTTCCGGCACGGACTGCCTCAGGTCTTTCGGTTACCGAACGCATAACCAAAACAGGTTTATGTAGTGCGGGCGCCTCTTCCTGCAGACCACCCGAATCGGTGAGCAGCAGGGTGCAGCGGGCCAGCAGATTGGCAAATTCCCTGTAATCGGGCGCCTCGATTAATTTGATCTGGGGATCCTCTCCCAACAGACCCTTCATCGTCTCCTGCAGGCGCGGATTGCGGTGCATTGCCACCACAATATCGCACTGGTGTCCTGCACTTATATCCAACAGCGCCCGACAAATCTCTTCCAGGGGTTCGCCCCAGTTTTCCCGGCGGTGGGCGGTGACAACCACAACCGGACTACTAAAGTCGAGCGCCCGTAAAACGGGATTTGTAAACTGGTGATCCGCATCCACAACCGATAAAAGGGCATCGATCACTGTGTTACCAGTTACAAAAACCGACTCCTTTTTTACACCTTCCAACAGCAAATTATCCGCTGCATTATGGGTGGGTGCGAAGTACCAGGTTGTCAAAACATCAACGAGCCTTCTGTTTGCCTCCTCCGGAAAGGGATTGGTGAGGGAGGGTGTACGCAGTCCCGCTTCCACATGGCCCACCGGAATCTGCCAGTAAAAGCTGGCCAGAGCAGCGGCAAAGGCTGTTGTAGTATCACCATGAACCAGGACCACATCGGGCTTCCATTCGTTGAAGACGCTATCCATCCCCCGCAGAATACGCTCCGTTATTTCACTTAGTGTTTGGCCGTGGCTCATAATATTCAGATCGTAATCAGGCTCAATTTGAAAAATGTCCAGGACTTGGTCCAGCATCTCCCGGTGTTGGCCTGTCACTATTACCTTAGTCTCCCATCCGGACACCTGGCGGCACTGAAGCACAACCGGGGCCATTTTTATTGCCTCTGGTCGTGTGCCAAAAACGATAGCCAGTTTAAGCATCTTTACTTCCCCTCTGCTGCCCCTGGATGGGCTCCACCATGCCTACCCGCATGGACCCATACCAAAAAAGAAGACCCAAGCCGATGGCGATCAGCCAACTCGACCTGGTCAGGTGGGCAGTCAAGACTGCCACTGAAGCGGATATCCCGGTCAAAAGATAGGCCACAAACACTACCTGCCTTTGGCTAAAACCAAGGTCAAGGAGCCGGTGGTGGAAATGGGAACGATCCGCCTGGTAAAAGGGTACTCCCCTCTGCGTACGGCGTACAACCGCACAGAGCATGTCGGTTACGGGCAGGGCCAGAATTAGAACAGGTACAGATAGTCCGATTGTTGCCGCGCCTTTTAAGGCACCTTCCGTCGATATGGCGGCCAGGAAAAAGCCCAACAGTAGAGCCCCGCTGTCCCCAAGATAGACTTTGGCGGGGTTAAAGTTAAAGGGCAGAAAGCCCAGACACGCTCCCACTACAATCGCTGCCAAGACAGCCGCATCGTAGCGCTGCAGCTGCCAAGCAAGAAAGGTTAGGGCCAGGGCAGATATTAACGTGATCCCTGCAGTTAAGCCGTCAAGACCGTCAATGAAATTCATGATATTAACCAAGGTCAAAACCCAGAGCATGGTGATGGGAATGGAAAGTTTCCCTAAATAAAGCATGCCCCCGAATGGATTACTCATGAATTCGATTCGTGGTCCGAACAACACATAGAGCAAGACAGCCAGGAACTGACCTGCGAATTTTAAGCCCGCCGATAGCTCCCAGCGGTCGTCAATGAGACCAACAAGCATGATCAAAAACGCACATAAAGCAGTGATACCCACATGGGGTATGTCCCCCACTAACGAGGCGGCACAAAAACCCGCAAACAGGGCCAATCCCCCCCCCGTGGGCATGGGAACCTTATTAATCCGCCGGGGATTGGGGGCATCCACCATACCAAACTTCAGGGCGAACCGGCGGGCAAGGGGTGTACAAGCCGCAGTAACGACAACTGCAACTGCGAAGGATAGTAGAAGCTGGTTTAAATTCTCCATCGCCTAAACCTCCCCCGGTTCCCACTGGATAAGCTCCACTCCGGCTTCGTTGAACAGCTCAAGGGCGAGCTTGTCCGGATAGGCGCCGCGGAAAACGATCGTTTCCACGCCTGCGTTAATCAGCATTTTCGCACATAAAATACATGGTTGGTGGGTGCAGTACAGAGTCGCGCCTGAAGTACTCACGCCGTGCAGGGCAGCTTGGATTATGGCGTTCTGCTCCGCGTGGGTACCCCGGCACATCTCATGGCGCTCGCCTGAGGGGATGCCCAACTGCTGCCTTAAACAGCCCATATCAAGGCAGTGGGTCACGCCCCGCGGCGCCCCGTTATAGCCAGTGGAGATAATATGCTTGTCCCTTACCAAAACAGCCCCAACCTGCCTGCGCAGGCAGGTGGAACGGCTGCTGACCAATTCTGCGATTTCCATGAAATACTGATCCCAAGACGGCCTCTTAACCATGGCTTCCTCCCCTGTGGTTACTTGGTACCAAAGAGGCGGTCGCCTGCATCGCCCAAGCCCGGAATAATGTAACCCTGAGCATTGAGTTTTTCATCGATGGCGGCGGTGTAAATATCCACATCGGGATGATCCCGCTGCACCACTTCAATCCCCTCCGGTGCCGCAACCAGGCACATCAGCTTTACCGAAGGTACTCCCCGCTGTTTGAGGAACGTGATGGCCGCACTGGCGGAACCACCTGTGGCCAGCATGGGGTCGAGAAGAATAATCTGACGCTCATCGGAGTCCACCGGCAGTTTGCAGTAATACTCAACCGGTTTGAGCGTGTCAGGATCGCGGTATACACCGATATGGCCCACTTTCGCGGTTGGTATTAGGCGTAGTACCCCATTCACCATACCTAGACCCGCCCTGAGGATGGGGACTATACCTACTTTCTTGCCAGCGATCATCTTACCGCGGGTTTTGCCCATGGGGGTTTCCACTTCAACCTCTTCCAAGGGCATGTCCCTCGTTACTTCATAGCCCATCAGAGTGGATATCTCCTCTAACAACTCCCGGAAATCTTTGGGACCCGTCTCTGCATCCCGGATCATGGTTAGTTTGTGCTGCACTAACGGATGGGAAATCACATGTACTGTACTCAACACTTCATCTCCTAACTTATTTCAGACTAGACTACTCGATTTTACCGACGCGGCGGGCGTGCCTGCCCCCTTCAAACTCTGCGTTTAAGTAGGCATCAACGATGTCACGCATTAGACCCGGCCCGGTCACCCTGCCGCCCAGACACAAAATGTTGCTGTCATTATGCATGCGGGCCATCCGGGCGGAAAAGGTATCGCCGCACAGCGCAGCTCTCACACCCGGCACCTTATTGGCCGCAATGGACATGCCGATTCCGGTGCCACAGATAAGAATGCCGAGGGTGAACTCACCGTCTGCCACTGCCCGGCCTACTCGCTGGGCCATGTCGGGATAATCACAGGATTCTCCCTCACTTGTCCCCCAGTCTGCCACAGCAATGCCCCGCTCCTGCAGGTGCTCAACGATTCCCTGTTTTGCCTGGAAACCAGCATGGTCAGAACCAATTACAATCTTCATAGCCTTCTCCTTTTTCACTGTCCACTCTTTTACGATCCCTTTCACCTCTGCGGCGATCTCATCCCTTGTGCGGCGGTAAACCTCCAAGGATTGCCCAAAGGGATCCTGAATATCCTTCTCTATTTCATCCTTAAGATCCTGCCCCTGAAAACCCGTTCTTTTTCCATACTCCTTGAGCAGGAAAATCTTCTCAGCCGCGGCCTCCCGCTCCCTTTCAGGCAGAAGATCAAGCAGCGCCCGGCGGTGACTTTCCGTCATGGGTAGGATGAGGTCAAATTCCTCCAAAAGAAGGGGGTGCATCCGCCTAGAACGATGCTGAGAGGCATCAATACCCATTTCTGCCAGCACGGTCAGGGTGTGTTCAGTGGCCTCGTCGCCGCTAAACGCCCCAACACCGGCAGAGGCAACATCAATATCTAGGCCTGCCTCTTGGGCGTAGTGCCGCATCAAATGTTCTGCCATTACACTACGGCAGGTATTACCGGTACAGACAAACAAAACCGCTTTAGTCATTGCTCCTCCTTAACAGACTACGTTTCGATCACACGATTCTCGGCCGCTTTGCGCAGGCGATTCATTATCGCTAGACCGAGGTGTTGTTCGCTGACTCCCTCCACAAACAAGACGTCTATGCCCAGACGATCCGCTTCCCGCAGTAAATGGTAGAGTTGGCCTGCCAGATGGGCCAAATCACCGTTGGGGCCCATTGAAAGGGGAACCAAAGCGGGGAAAAGCTCCACCCGCTCGTCCCAAGTCATGATCCCCACCCTTCTGCCCTCCCGCAGATATTGTTCACTTAGCTCGTTGATTTTTTCCGCGGAACGCCCGCCAACCACCAAAAAAACCTGGGCATCGGGGGCATAGTGGCTGTACTTCATGCCGGGTGACCGAGGCACCTGAGGCTCCCCATCCTCCGCTTCCACCGGGACATACTGCCGCAGTTCCTCTAACGTCACCCCGCCTGGGCGCAGTAGCCGGAACGGTTCAACTGTGCAGTCAAGCACGGTTGATTCTACCCCCCTGCCTGTGGGCCCGCCATCAAGGATGGCGGGGATTCTCCCCTTAAGATCGGCCCAAACGTGCTCCGCCCTGGTTGGGCTCGGGCGGCCTGAAATATTGGCGCTGGGTGCGGCTAGGGGAAAGGGCAGCCTTTCCAGCAGCTGCAGGGCCAAGGGATGCACCGGTATCCTCACACCCACTGTGGAAAGACCAGCACTGACGATTTCCGGTACGCGCTCTGTCTTGGGAAGCACCAGAGTCAAGGGGCCTGGCCAAAACCTATCCATCAACATTTTCGCCTTCTCAGGCACGCACTCCACCAGTGGCTCGAGCTGCTCTGGGCTGTGGAGGTGGACGATGAGTGGGTTATCGGCGGGACGCCCCTTCACCACGAAGATTTTCTCCACTGCTTGGCTGTCAAGGGCATTGGCCCCTAAGCCGTATACCGTTTCGGTGGGGAAAGCTACCACTTCTCCCCTGGTTAAAAGGTCAACCGCCTGGTCTAATTCAGTTGCGGTTAGAATCTTCGTTTCTAGGGCCACTTGAAAACCACCACTCTATCGTGCTCGGCATAGTCCTTATAGGTTGCCTGCCACATAAGGCCCGCCTCTTGGCCGAGTTTTTTGACCTCTTCCCCTTGATTCCAGCCTATTTCAAGTACGACAAAACCAGGCTGCTCCAAATACGAAGGCGCCTGGCCTAAAATGCGGCGGTAAAAGTCAAGCCCATCTTGGCCGCCATCTAAAGCGGCGGCAGGCTCACTTAATACTTCCGGTTCCAGCGTTTTCAGTTCTTCCCTGGGAATGTAAGGGGGGTTAGAACAGATAACCCTGTACTTCCCCTGCACACTGGCAAAGAGATCACTGTGCACAAACTCTATCTGACCGTCCACTTCTAAGCGGACAGCGTTTTTCTCTGCCACTACCAAGGCCTGGGGAGATACGTCTGTGGCGGTGACGCGGATCAGGGGATCTTGGTAGGCCAAGACCGCCGCTACCGCACCACTACCCGTGCCGATCTCCAGGATTTCCACGGGAACATCGGGCTCCAAAAGTTCCAGAACCGCATCGACCAAAAACTCTGTTTCAGGCCTGGGGATGAGAACATCCCTGGTTACCTCGATGGGTAGGGAATAAAACTCCCTCACTCCCGTCAGGTAAGCAACGGGAATGCGCTGGCCCCGACGCCCGATAAGGGTGCGGTACCCGTCTACCTCCGCTTTTTGCAGGGGCTTGTCTATGTTCAGATACAAATCCAGCCGTTCCAGCNCCAATACATGGGCCAGGAGCAGTTCTGCGTCGAGCCTGGGCGAAGTGCACCCCTTCTCCTCAAGATAGCTCGCACTGAGATTAATCAATTCTCCAATTGTGTACTGTTTAGCCATGTTCAACTTCAGCCATTTCCTTCAGTTGTTCAACTTGATGGGCGGTAATGAGCGCCTCAATTATTTCATCCAAGTCGCCATCTACAATTGGGTCTATCTTGTAAAGCGTCAGGCCAATGCGGTGATCGGTCACCCTGCCCTGGGGGAAGTTGTAGGTGCGGATGCGCTCACTGCGCTCACCTGTTCCAACCTGGCTTCTCCTTGCCTCCGCCTGCTCCCGCTCTGCTTCTTCTTGCAGAAGGTCAAAAAGGCGAGCCCGGAGAATCTTCATGGCCTTCTCCCTGTTTTTGTGCTGGGATTTTTCATCCTGACAGGACACAACTAAACCGGTGGGCAGATGGGTAATCCTGACAGCCGAGTCGGTGGTGTTTACACTCTGGCCACCCGGGCCGGAAGAACGGTAAACATCAATTTTCAGCTCGTTTGGTTCGATATGGAGCTCCACTTCTTCCGCTTCAGGCAGCACAGCTACCGTGGCGGTTGAGGTATGGATGCGCCCACCCGCTTCGGTGGTGGGAATGCGCTGCACCCGGTGCACACCGCTTTCAAACTTGAGCTTGGAGTAAGCTCCCCGGCCTTCCACCATGAAAATAATCTCTTTGAAGCCGCCAAGCTCGGTGGCGTTGCTGCTGAGAATATCCACATTCCAGCGCTGGGCTTCTGCGTAGCGGGAATACATCCTAAAGAGCGTACCGGCAAAAAGAGCAGCCTCCTCCCCACCTGTACCTGCCCTTATTTCCACAATGACGTTTTTCTCATCGTTGGGATCCTGGGGTAGGAGCAGGAGCTGCAGTTCTTCTTCCAGCTTCTCAAGGCGCTCTTCGAGCTCAGAAATTTCCGCCTTGAGCATAGCCTCAAAATCTGCCTCATCTGTTTCCCGCAGCATGTCCTTGGCCGAGGCCAAATCCTCCTCTACCTGCCGGTACTCCCTATACTTAACGACAATCTCCTCCAGCTCAGCGTGGGCAATAGCCAGCTTCTGGTAGGCCTCCTGGTCGGAGAAAATCGCGGGATCGCTCATTTGGCGGTTCAAGTCTTCGTATCTTTCTTCTAAACTCTGTAGTTTCTCTAACATCACATGCCTCCTAGGCTCTAGCGTCGGCAGATGGCAGGGGAACAACCTTCCTTGCTTCCGGGTGTTCCGCATCCTTTGCCAACACCGAATTCAGGGCCTCGATCGCCACTTCGATCTGCTGCCCATCCGGTTCCCTGGTGGTCAGGTACTGCAGCAGCATACCCGGTTTGGCCAGCCAGCGGAAAACAGGATGGCAGTTTTCCTGGCCCGCTTTGCGGATTAATTCATAGGAAACGCCTGCAACCAACGGCATAATCGCTACATGGAGTAGAACCCGCTGGAGAAAGGGCGGCCTGCCAAAAAACGAAAAGATGAAAACACTGGTAAACATTACAACCAACAGGAAGTTGGTCCCGCAGCGGGCGTGAATCCTGCTGTGTTTTGCCACGTTATCCACCGTAAGCTCCTGGCCGCTCTCGTAGCAGTTAATCGCCTTATGCTCTGCCCCATGATAGGCAAAAACCCGTTTTATGTCGTCCATCCAGGCAATCCCAGCAATGTAAGCGATAAAAAAGCTGATCTTAATCAATCCCTCAACCACGTTGAGAACAACATTAGACGAGATATGGGCTTGGACAAAGCGGAGCAGATAAGCGGGGAGTACGATAAAGAGGGCAACGGTCAGCACCAGGGCAAAACCCATGGTGAGAACGAGTTCCTTAGTTGTCAGCTTCTCTTCTTCCCCACCGTATTCCATTGCGGAGTAGTTGAGGCTTTTGATCCCCATGATCATTGTTTCGATTAAGGAGACCGCCCCCCGCAAGATGGGCTTCTTTAGAATGGGATAGCGATCAGACCAGGGCTTGAGCTCCTGCTCCAAAACGGAGAGTGTCTGGTCTTCCTTGCGCACAGCGATGGCGGCGTGGTACTTACCCCGCATCATTACTCCTTCAATGACGGCCTGCCCGCCATAGTTAAATTTACTCACTCAACACGCGCCCTTTCGTTAATTCCAGTAGTAGATTAGTATGCTCGGACGGCAGCAGCACCACCAACTGATCCATGGGCAGCAGCACATCCGAACCCCGGGGGTTAATCACTCCCTCAGGCGGACGGATTATGGACATAATTTGGATACCAAATTCCCTGCCTAATCCGGTCTCAGCCAGAGTCTTAAAAGCTAAGGGTGATTCTTCACTCAGTTCAATCTGCAGCAGGACCTGATTCTCGTCCAAATGGATTACCTCCCGGAAGGAGCGCATCCAAAGGGGCTGGTTGTAAGCGGAGCTTTTCAGCGTCCTAAAGCCCCTAGGGAGAAACAGTCTGGTTACCACCCCTACTAGAATACCAACCAGCCAGCCAATGAGCAGGGCCAAAAACGTGCCGTAAATAAGCTGGCCCGCCGGCCCGGCTATATCCTGCAGCCATTCTTCGCCGAAAAGGTCAAGCCCTTCGATCCGGTCAAACATCTCCAAACCAGAGATCATCCCAACGTAGCTGGAAATGTTGCCCTTGATTTCACCGGCAACGCTGTAGGCAAACCCCAGTGTAAACACTAGGCCAACCACGGCAGGCAGCCCCACTTTAGTCAAACCTCCGAAAATGACGCCCAGCAGCAGGCCGGAAGTGAGCGTAATGGCTGTAGCACTGATCCGGGGGAGTACCACCAAGATCATTTCTTTCCAGTATTTGAAGCGAAGGGAAAACTTCGGCATGGAAACGATAAGGTCAAAGGCGAGGAAACCGACGAAGATAGATACAAAAGAAGATGTTAAGCCGGGAACTCCCCGCACCAAGGAGTAGGCTACGCCTACCACAACTGAACGCATGATCAGAATAAATATAACTAAGGGTGATTTGCGTTTTCGCGCCATAATAACCCCCCTCAAAACGCAACCTGTAGGAAAAACCCTTCTGCAGAAAAGGGTCGAAATCCTGCCTTACACAGGCTTTCTAAATGCGCTGAACAGGGCCCCTGTTCTTCTGTCCACTTCGGCCGTGATGACCACACCCTCTGGCGTGAACTCCTCAGCCACAACATGGGCCATGCTGCGCAATTCGTGGGCCGAGCCCAAATGGGCGAAACTGAAGAAAAATTCCTGCTGGACGTAGTCAGCATCAAAAAACTCGCAGACCGCATCGGTCAGCTTATCCAAATTCAGCCCAGTACCGGCAGAAACTGCCTGATCCGGCTCCTTTACCCCTAATGGGTAATCCACCAGATCCATTTTATTATACACTGAAATAATTGGCTGGGTAGCACCAATTTCTTGGAGGACTTGCTCCACCGCCTCTGTCTGTTCCAAAGCCTGGGGATGGCTGGCATCGATCACATGCAGGAGCAGATCGGCATGGACAACCTCTTCCAGCGTAGCTTGGAAAGCGGCCACAAGGGTATGGGGCAGCTTGCGGATAAACCCTACCGTATCAGTGAGGTAGACCCAGCGCCCCTCCTTTAACTCCCAGCGCCGAATTAACGGATCCAAGGTAGCAAAAAGTTGATCCGCAATGAAGGTGTCNGATCCGGTCAGTGCCTTCAGGAGGGTGGATTTCCCAGCATTGGTGTAGCCCACTAGGGCCACTACCGGCACCATCGTCTCCTTGCGCCCTTCCCTGTGCAGGCCCCTGGTCTTACGGACCTCCTCCAACTCCTTCCGCAGATCGGAAATGCGTTTTCTAATGCGGCGGCGATCCGTTTCCAGTTTCGTTTCACCTGGGCCCCTAGTGCCAATTCCGCCCCCCAAACGGGAGAGGGCTGTACCCTTCCCTGTCAGGCGGGGCAAAAGGTAATTGAGTTGAGCCAGCTCCACCTGGATTTTACCTTCATTGCTCTGAGCCCGCTGGGCGAATATATCCAAAATTAATTGGGTCCGGTCAATCACGGGCGTATCCAGAAGGTCGGAGAGATTTGCCTGTTGAGCCGGGGTGAGCTCATCGTCGAAGATGACCAAATCTCCAGGCTCGACGATCTCTGCCAACTCCTGTGCCTTACCCTTACCAATAAATGTCCCGGGCTCCGGGTGGCTTCTCTTCTGAACGAAGGAGTCCACCACATTTAACCCCGCATCGGTGGCGAGCTCCGCCAGTTCGGCCAGGTTATCCTCTACCTCCCAGTCCTTTTGAAAACCCTGTTGCAGTGCTACTAAATAGGTGTTCTGCTTTTCAACTTGTTGGTCTTGCATTTACTCACCGCTTTCGCAGGAATTCTCTCCCCGGTCCCGAACAAATATTCCGGGAGGGTAATCTATCATGCGGACAATTATGCATGTGGATATGGATGCGTTTTTCGCAGCCATTGAAGTGTTGGATAATCCTGAATACGTAGGTAAGCCCCTGATTATCGGCGGCCATAAAAACTCGCCCCGGGCGGTTGTATCAACAGCATCCTATGAGGCACGCAAATATGGGATTCACAGTGCCATGCCCATAGCTAAGGCCGCTGTCCTCTGTCCCCACGGCATCTTCATTCCGGGTAGAATGGGCCGTTACGCGGAGGTCTCCGGTCAGATCCTGAGCCTCCTACACGATTTTTCTCCCCTTGTGGAGCCCATCTCAATCGACGAAGCTTTTCTAGACATGACCGGCTGTGAGCATTTTTATGCCAGTCTGGAAGATATGGGGACTGCATTGAAAAGGCGAATCAGGGCCGAGACCGGTTTAACCGCATCGGTAGGAATTGCCCCCAACAAATTCTTGGCCAAGCTCGCCTCTGACTGGCAAAAACCGGACGGCCTTACCATCCTTAGGCAGGATGAGGTGCAAAGCTTCCTCAATGAGCTGCCGGTAGGAAAACTATGGGGCGTGGGTCCAAAGCTCCAGGCCAGACTGCATGAACTAAACCTGCACTACGTGAAGGATATTCTCCCTCACAGCGAAACCTGGCTGCAGCAGCAGTTGGGCCCGGCCACTGGCTCCCACCTTTACAACTTAGCAAGGGGTCAGGACGACCGCGCAGTAGTGCCTGAGCATATAGCCAAATCCATAAGCCATGAGGTTACGTTTTCAACAGACCAGGATGACTTTAATCTCTTGAGGCAGCAGCTGGCCAGACTGAGCGAAAAGGTTGGCTGGCGCCTCCGCCAAGACGGATTGCATGCCAAAACGGTCTCAATCAAAGTGCGTTTCCACAATTTCAAGACATTAACCCGATCCCATACGATGGACCTTGCCTTCAATGATGATGATACCATTTTTCGTGAGGCGCTGCACCTATTTGAACAGATAAAACTGGAACCTGTTAGGCTCTTGGGTGTGGGAGTAAGCAACTTCACGGAAGGGGCTCAGCTCTCCCTATTCGGCGGCGAAACAGACCCCACAGGGAAGCTCACCGAGACACTGGATGAGATTAACCGCAAGTTCGCTCCCGGCACCATCACAAAAGGGCGCACACTCCGTTCTGAACATGATTAAAAGGACCCATGGTTATCATGGGTCCTACTCAATTCCGGTACCTTATGCTTTGGGGTGCGGATACCACTGTTTTTCGAATTCTTTGCGAATCTCCGGATTGAGAATGCGCAGGTATGTCCCTTTCATTCCCAGCGAACGAGATTCAATCACGTTAGCGGAAGCGAGCTTACGCAGGGCGTTTACGATTACAGAACGGGTGATATCAGCTTCGTCTGCAATGCGGCTCGCCACCAAGAGACCCTCGTCCCCTTCTAGCTCTTCGAAAATCTTCTGCATTGCCAAAATCTCCGAATATGATAAGCTATTGATGGCTGAACGTGCAGCTCTAGCCTCTGCTGCTTTGTCTTCCTGTCTCTCGTAGATAACTCTGGAAATGATCATTCCCAATGTTACCCCGGCAATACTTGCAATATCTAAATCCTGCGAACTGAAACTGCCAGTTGTACGGACGAAGAGAAGGGAGCCTACGCGTTCGTCACCGCCAATGATCGGCGTGACCATAATCGACTCTCCATTGTCACCGGTTAACACACTGATGGCTGCAACGCGATTAGCCATACTCTGGACTGCTTCTGAGGCTTCCCCGGTATGCAGCCATTCCATGTCAAAGGGAGTGCTGTCCATGTCTCCCTCAATGGCATAACCGAGAACCTTGCCCCGCCGACCCATGACATAGACGCTGCTGCCGTCCATGCTCTCCTGTAGAGACTCGGCAAGTTCGTTAAAATCGACGTCGGTGGTAATCTGTTGTAGCGACTGCAAATATTGTTTCATACGATTCAGCAATTCTTATTCACCTCTCCATCATTAGTAGAAATTGTTCCCTGAACGTCTTAACGTATCAATTATATATATTCACAAAATTATTGTCAATGGTGTCCGCCTATTGACACGGAAGAAAAAACGTGCTAGATTATAGAGGTGACGGGCCGAAGTGGCGGAACGGCAGACGCGCTGCGTTCAGGGCGCAGTGGGCGCAAGCCCGTGTGGGTTCAAATCCCACCTTCGGCACCATA
>JGI24708J26588_10001073_pt1 | contig 21662 bp, 20 predicted proteins | sample BioPla1DNA2_FD_26588 | JGI IMG/M metagenome (IMG submission 26588) | reverse complement strand
ACGTCACGGATGGACGGCGAGTCGGTGAACAGCATAACCATGCGGTCGATTCCCAGCCCCAGGCCCCCTGCAGGAGGCATTCCGTGCTCCAGAGCCCGGATGTAGTCTTCGTCCATCATATGGGCTTCGTCATCGCCCTTTTCACGCTGGGCCATTTGCTGCCTAAAGCGCTGTTCCTGATCAACAGGGTCGTTGAGCTCGGTAAAGCCGTTGGCAACTTCCCAAGTGACGATAAATGGTTCAAAGCGGTCTGTCAAGCGAGGATTGTCCTTCTTGCGCTTAGCCAGAGGACTCACCTCTACAGGGTGATCCGTAATGAACACGGGCTGGATCAGGTGCGGTTCCACATAGACATCGAAGAACTCATCAAGGACATGGGCGTAAGTAGCATTAGGCTCAATTTCAAGTCCCTTTTCCTTTGCCAGCTGTCTGGCCTGCTCATCATTGAGTCCCGTCAAATCGACGCCGGAATATTCCTTGATCGCTTCGAGCATGGGCTTTCTAGGCCAGGGCGGTGTCAAGTCAATTTCCTGCCCCTGGAACACGATCTTTGTGGAACCCACCAGCTCCATTGCTACATGGGCGTAGATTTCTTCTGTGATCTTCATCATATCGCTGGCATCACCGTAGGCCATGTACAGCTCGCACATGGTGAACTCAGGGTTGTGCTTAGTAGAGATGCCTTCGTTCCTGAACATTTTCCCAAGTTCAAAGACACGATCAAACCCGCCCACCAGCAGCCGCTTTAAATACAGCTCAGGCGCAATCCGCAGGTAGAGATCCATATCCAGCGCATTGTGATGGGTGGTAAAGGGACGGGCGCTTGCTCCGCCGGCGATCACATGCAGCATGGGTGTTTCAACCTCGATGTAACCCCGTTCAGACAAGAAGTTGCGCAGAATCTGGATAATCCTGCTCCTGGTCTCAAAAACCTCACGTACCCCAGGGTTGACAATCAAGTCCACATAACGCTGACGATACCGCAAATCTACATCTTTCAGCCCGTGCCACTTTTCAGGCAGCGGTCTGAGAGACTTGGACAGGAACTTGAAGTCCTGGACTTCGACGCTGATCTCACCCCGCCGGGTGCGAAAGATCTTGCCTGTAACACCTAGGATATCGCCGATGTCCAGTTTCTGCAGCAGTGCATACCCTTCTTCACCCAAGGTATTCACCCTGAAATAAAGCTGAATCCGGCCTGTATGATCCACAAGATCTGCAAAACTGGCCTTGCCATGGGTGCGCATGGACATGATGCGTCCGCAAATCTTGGTATCTTGCTCTTCTAACTCATCAAAGCGGTCGATAATCTCCTGGGCAGTATGAGTGCGTTCAAACTTCTCGCCAAAAGGATCGATGCCCAGGTCATAGAGGTCTTTTAACTTATCGCGGCGCACTCGCATTAGTTCATTCAGTTCTTCTCTATTCTCAGTATTATCCATAGGTTGCTCGTTCACCGTGATTACCTCCTGTATTATCTGGCCACTTTCAAAATCTCATATTGCAGCACTCCGTCCAAAACCTCGACTTCCACAATGGCTCCGCATGATTTACCCATAATTGCCTGCCCTACTGGAGACTCATTGCTGATCTTGGCTTCTGCGGGATCTGCTTCGGCAGAACCGACCAAGCGGTACTCAAAAACATCTNATGTCTCTAGATCTTTCAGTGTAATTGTCTTGCCTAACGTGACAACGGATTCATCCTCACCGTCATCTTCCTCTATAAGTTTCGCATTGCGCAGCAGTTTTTCCAGGGTCAGAATTCTGCCTTCGATGAAAGCCTGTTCGTTCTTAGCATCGTCGTACTCGGAGTTCTCGGAAATATCGCCGAATTCTAACGCTGCTCTGATGCGCTCAGCCACTTCTCGCCTTTTGACGCTCTTTAACGTGTCTAACTCAGCTTCTAACTTTTTTAAACCCTCCGGTGTCAGCAATACCTCTTTCTCAGCCATGCTCTCAGTCTCCTTTACAGTCCGCATTTCACGCAAGGGTATAGACACTTACTCAAATAGATCGTTCTCAATGCTCCATCTATTATAAGTAACAAAAAAAGGGATGTCAAGAATCAGACAATCCCCTTTCGTTAAACAATAAACAAGCTTTGGTGCCGCTGTTACGGCTGGATCTTCAGTTCCTGACCCAGCACTTCTCGGCGGGGCTCGAAGCCAATCCTGTCGAGCATGCGGTTGTAGTCATCAGGCGTGATTTCAGCCAGAGGTTTGTTTAAAAGGGCCACCAAGAGCGCTTCCATCACATTTGTGCCAAAGGATCTTCCCTCGATATTGGGCGTCGTTGTGATCAGTTCGCGCACATTGCGCTGCCTCAAGAACTCTACATCACTGGGGGTAATCGTATTAGTTATCAAGATTTTACCAGTCAGGTCATCCGGCATGTATCTGCGAATCATGTGGTAGTCGCCGCAGATCACATCAGCCCAGTCATAGTACTTGGCGTATTTTGCCTTGTCCGGGGATTTCTCCTGTTTGGAGCCTGTGGGATACAGCCAGGAAAAAGGCAGCTGCACTGCTATGGGCGCCAGCACCGTCACCACCCACTGGAGCACCTTCAGCCTGTAAATCGGCACCGAAAGGCCCAGTGCAAACATGACATCTCCGTACAGCATGCTGCTCCCAGTATCCTGGAGGGCCTGGGCCATGCCAAAGCGGTCCAGGGCGCAGGTTAAAAGTACATTCTTACCCCTGAACATGTCCGGGTTCTGCTTGGCAAGTGTCTCCACAGCCCTTCGCTCCAATGTGTTCTTGAGACCTGAACCGTCTACGATGGGCGTAATCTGCGCTGCTCTGGCAATCTGCTTCGCTTCCCTCAGAATGTAGCGCCGGGTGCCGCCCTGCAGGTAGAGGTCAATGCCTCCCATCCCAAAGGCCGCCACTTTGCCGTCGAGTTCCCGAATGAGGTCAACTGCCCTTTGCATATCGCCATCGGTGCCGATTCTCTCGATGGAGAACTTTTCCCCGCAGACAGTCACCACAGCCTTGCTGTCTCTTTGGGACGAGCCTATGCTAACACTCACTATCCGCCTCATCATTACTCCCCTTTAATCGATGTAATAAGTTCCCTCAACTTCTCAGGACTGTAATAAACATCCTCTTCAATCGGCGACGCACCGATCACGACCCCTAGAGCTTTGTCGCCAACAATTCCTTCCGCCAGCCTGATACGCATGTCTGAGCCAATCATGATCACATGATCGTACTCGCTCATCTCCAGCATCAGCCCCATCAGCCAATTCAACAGGCTCTTTCCGTCATGGGACTCAATCATTTCCCAGCGTTCTGCATCGTTCATCAGCAGAGTGTACTCTACACCCAGCTCCTGGCAGACGGCCTGAAGTTCCGAGGTATTTGCCAGCGGAAATCCTATAACGGCTACACTTCCGCCCTTGCGCACCTCCGCCAGGGACTCCAGGCGTGAAACAAAGGACCGATCACAGCCAACCCGGGCGGCGACCTCCTGTTGAGACAGTCCTGAAACCCTCAGTTGAAAAATGCGATCCACAATCCTGTCCAGCTTGTCGCGATTCAGCAGCTTATCGCCTACTCGAAAAAAGCCGCCCATATCCTCACCGCCATTGTGCACATTATGTTCACAATAATTATAGCATGGGGAATGAGAATCTACAATAAACCTTTCAGCACCTTCTCCATGCCTTCGGCCGTGGTTGTGGTGTTCAAAATGCGCCTGGCCTCAGCCGCATAGGGAATGCCCTTCAGATACCAGGCCAAATGTGGCCGCATTTCCCGAACCGCCCGGACTTCTCCATCGAATTCAACCTTCATCTGCAGATGCCGGAGGGCTAAACTGATGCGTTCCTCAACGCCAGGTTCAGGCAGAATCTTTCCTTCATCTAAATATGCCTTGATTTGCCGGAAAATCCACGGATTGCCCTGGGCTCCCCTGCCAACTGCCACATGGTCGCAGTTTGCCTGGTCAAGGAGGGCTTTCGCATCCTGGGGAGAGAAGACATCGCCATTGCCTACGATGGGAATCCCCACCGCTTCCTTCACTTTGGCTATCCATCCCCAGTTGGCCCGTCCAGAGTAGAACTGCTCCCGTGTGCGGCCGTGAACCGTGATCCAATGGACTCCCGCCTCTTCCAGACGCCTGGAAACCTCCACACAGTTGATGCTGTCCCGGTCCCAGCCCAGGCGGATTTTCGCAGTTACCGGAATCGGTACCGCCTCCACCACTGCGGAGGCGATTTGCACAAGCCTGTCTACGTCCTTTAGGAGGGCCGCCCCGTCACCGTTTTTCACGACCTTAGGCGTCGGGCAGCCGAAGTTCAGGTCAATCATCTCAGGAGCTGCCTCAGCAAAGACAATCTTAGCCCCCTCAGCACAAACCTTGGGATCATGTCCGAAGATCTGGATCGCGGTGGGTCGTTCAAGTTCGGACAAGGCAAGCATATTGAGGGTTCTGCGGTTGGCATAGACCAAGGCCTGGGCTGATACCATTTCGCTGACAACCAGATCAGCTCCATATTCTCTAGCCAGTATGCGAAATGGCAAATCGGTTACTCCAGCCATCGGGGCCAAGAAAACTCCCATATTAGAAAACCTCCCTCAACAAAAAAAGCAGGGTTTCCCCTGCCTTCCGCAATCGTATGATTAGTTCTGTTCCTTCATATTGTACCTGGTAAGGAAACGCTCTACGCGACCGCCAGTAGTGGTAACGGTTTGCCGCTGACCAGTATAGAAGGGGTGACATTTGGAACACAATTCCACCCTGATTTCAGGTTTGGTAGATCCTGTTTCAAAAGTCTCACCACAGGCACAGGTCACAACACTCTTACCATACTTGGGATGTATATCAGCTTTCATGTCCTCATTCACCTCACTAACTTTACTGGATAAGCCAAATCGTATTATAACATAGTCTAGCCACTCTTGGCAATGAGGTACTAAACTTATTTTAGATATGTCTGCGGATTCACAGGATTATTGCGGTAACGGATTTCAAAGTGGACGTGCGGTCCGGTGGAAACACCAGTATTGCCGCTGTAGGCGACCGTCTCTCCCCGGGATACCCTTTGCCCTACTTTCACATTCAGGCGGGAGTTATGGGCATAGCGGGTCTCAATATTGTTGCCGTGGTCAATGATGACCAGAATGCCGTAACCGCCGTTCCAGCCAGCGAAAGTGACCCGTCCGTCTGCAGCTGCTTTTACTTGGGTGCCAGTTGGCACAGCAATATCCAGACCATTATGCATCCTGCCCCAGCGCGGGCCAAAGGTTGAAGAAATTCTGCCCTTGACCGGCCAGTCAAAGGCCTTCTGCAGCTGCCCGTTAACCAGGAGAACATCACGGGGTCTCAGCTGGGTAGCCCCGGGAATAACCAGTTTTGTGTTGGGCTGGATGCGGTTGGGATCCGTAATGGCGTTTGCCCTGGTGATTTCATCCAAAGGCACATTGTAGCGCTCTGAGATCTCCCAAAGACTTTCACCGGAAGCCACCTGATGCAGCACCCCGTTAACCGAGGGGATTTGCAGCTCCTGGCCAATGGTGAGGAAATTCTTGTTTTTCAAATCGTTGGCCGAGGAAATGGTGTCCACAGAAACGCCGTAGGCTAGTGCGATATCCCACAAAGTCTCGCCTGGGTTAACCTTGTGAACAAAGATAGCCGGTTTCTCTTCCTTCTTTTCTTCCCGCTTTTCCTCAACCTTAGGCAGCTCAACCGAAGGAACAGCGGCTTCGACGCGCTGAACAGCCTGGGGCGCCAGTCCTGCTTCCGCCGCATCGGCTAGGGACTGCTCCCCTGTGTGATCAACCTCTGCCAGCCTTTCCGGTTCATACTCCAGTTCATAGCTGACTGCCGCAGATTCATCAGGATCAAAGGAAGATTCGGAACTGACCAGCTCCAACTTCTCCAGATCCAAATCCAGAATCTCCAGCGGGCCGAAATCAGACGCACTAGAGACTGAGTTATCCGTGTTTTGGAGGGATTTCCCGGTTTGCGCCGGTGCCTGTGCCAAAGGATATGTCTTGCTGTCGCTTTGGTGAGTTGGGTCATCCTGATAAATGAAGTCCTCCAAGACATAGCCGTCTATGTTGATATAGATCAGGCTGTCCATGTCCCAGTCACTTCCGCCAATGTGCATCCGGGTATCAACTTGGCCCAGAATGCCAAAGCTGAAGATGACCGCAAAAATTAACAGTATGAACCCTCGACTGCGGATCAACCGCCTCCACATGATAAATCCTCCCTCGACACGCAATAACCTACTTTGAACACTTCGACGCGCAGCAATAATATCCTTTTACTTATTCCGAACATTTTCTGCAAACGTTGAGGTAGTTATCAGCTCTATCAACTCTACATTGCTCTTTGTGTGGGTCACTCGATCTAACAGGAGATCCAGCGTTTCTGCGGGCCCTAAGGACCCCATGGCCTTGCGCAGCACCCAGGTTGCATCCAGCTCTTCCGGAGTGAGCAGCAGCTCCTCCCGGCGTGTGCCGGAGCGGTAAATATCGATGGCCGGAAATACTCGTCTTTCGGCCAGCTTACGGTCTAAATGCAGCTCCATGTTGCCGGTACCTTTAAACTCTTCGTAGATCACGTCGTCCATACGACTGCCGGTATCAACTAAAGCTGTAGCCAAAATTGTCAGACTTCCTTGCTCCTCCAGCTTTCTTGCTGCTCCAAAAAACCTCTTGGGTCTGTGGAGCGCAGCCGGATCCACACCCCCGGACAATGTGCGTCCGCTCGGCGGCACAATCAGATTGTGGGCTCTGGCCAAGCGCGTAATACTGTCCAGGAGAATTACTACATCTTTGCCTGACTCAACTAAACTTTTCGCTCTGGCCAGCACAATGTCGGCCGTTCGCACGTGATTTTCAGGAGGCATGTCAAAGGTTGAGCAAATGACCTCCCCGTTGACGGAACGCCGCATATCTGTCACTTCTTCAGGGCGTTCGTCAATCAGAAGCACAATAATCTCAACGTCGGGATGATTCTCCGCAATGGCNTTGGCCAGCATCTTCAGGATGGTTGTTTTGCCGGCTTTGGGCGGTGAAACAATCAAGCCCCTNTGACCTAACCCTAATGGGGATAATATATCCATTAAGCGCATGGAATAATTCGTCGGTGTCGTCTCTAAATGAAGACGCTGGTTGGGATAAATCGGTGTGAGATCATCGAAGCACGGCCTTTGGGCGGCCAGTTCCGGGTCAGACAGATTGATGGCCAGGACACGGAGGAGAGCAAANTANCTTTCCCCATCTTTTGGAGGTCTTACCTGTCCCAGGATTTCNTCCCCGGTGCGCATGGAAAAACGCCTGATCTGCGAAGGNGAAACATAAACATCGTCAGGACTGGGCGTATAGTTGTCAACCCGTAGAAAACCGTATCCCTCAGGGGTAATTTCCAGAATCCCGCTGATGAACAGCAGATTTTCCTTGGTAGTTTCATGTTTCAAAATCTCAATGATCAATTCCTTCTTACGGAAACGTTTAATGCCTGACAACCCCAAGTTTCTTGCCAGTTCCTGCAGCTCAACAGAGGTCATCGATTCCAACTCTGCAATATTCAAGCATTCACCACCTTTAAAAAAGGGGAAGGACAGACCTTCCCCTTCAATTGCTTAAGCCCGTCCTGCTGAGCCAAAGAGCCTCATCTTTGCTCTTGCTACTTCTTTCATTGCCTCGCGGGCCGGTCCTAAAATCTTCCGAGGATCAATTTCATTCGGCTTCTCCGCCAGGAAATCTTTGATAGCCTGGGAGAAGGCAACTCTTAAGTCTGTATCAATATTGATCTTGGTGATTCCGTGAGGAATCGCCCTGCGAATCTGCTCATCGCTGATGCCCGAGGCGCCGTGCAGTACCAGGGGTACATCAGTTGCAGCTGCAATCTCCTCCAGGCGTGCGAAGTCCAGCTTGGGCTCGCCTTTGTACACGCCGTGGGCTGTGCCGATGGCGATGGCCAAAGCGTCGACATTGGTCCGCTCCGCAAACTCTGCGGCTTCCTTTGGATCAGTAAAGGTTGCATCGGCAGCATCAACCTTAATGTCATCTTCTACGCCGCCGATCTTGCCGAGTTCAGCTTCAACAGAAACTCCGCTTGGATGGGCGATTTCTACAACCTTTTGAGTAATTGCTATGTTCTCTTCAAAAGGCAGCTGGGATCCATCGATCATAACCGCGGAAAAACCGTGCCGCACACACTGCACAACCTGGTTAAAGCTGGTTCCGTGGTCGAGGTTCAGGGCCACAGGCACACTTACTTTCCTGGCGGCTGCTTCAGCCATGGCTACAATATACTCGATCCCGGCGTATTTGATGCCGCCTTGGCTGGCCTGCAGAAATACAGGAGATTTTTCCTCTTCTGCAGCCTCGATAATTGCCTGCATAATCTCCATATTGTTGAGATTAAAGGCTCCTACTGCATATCCACCTTTTTTTGCTGCTTGAAATAATTCCCTACCGTTGACTAACATATCGAAAGCCTCCTCTAAAATGAATTAAGTTAATGGTTTGAGCCATTCTCCCAAATATCGCGAAGTGCATGGTTCCATCACTATTTCCGCCACACGCTCCAGCTTTTCCTGGTGCTGGCGGGTGCTGGCTCCAATCTTCACCACGCTGCCGCAATAGGAGCATACCAACTCCACCAAATCGGAATAGACATCGATACCGATGGAGGCGTGCTCGCACTCGCAGCGGATCTTGTCTTGGCCCGCCAGTGCCTCCAAATTCTCGAGCACTCTCTTCATAACCTCCGGATTGACGAAAGCTTCGGCCTCCAGGAAAAGTCCCGACGGTTCACTTGACACCGCCTCGTCCACCTGGGCGGGCTCACCCAGATAACCCAGGCTGCATCCGCTCATGGGCGAGAGCAAATGGATCAGGGACATGCCAAAAAACTGGCTCCTGGGCAGTAAAATCCGGGCCCGTTCCCCTTCNATGCTCAGCACATCCAGTTCAAAATGCTTGTTCAAACGCCGCAGATGACCCTGGGAAAAACCGCAGCCGCACATCAGCTGCACCGGTTTTTGTGAGACAGAAAAAAGTGAGAATGTATGCTTTTGAATTCCTTGGCAAGCAGGACAGGTCAGTGCAATTGTCCTCTCGCTGTTCACAATCACGGAAATTCCTCCTATCGCGAATAGTTATTCGCCAACAAGAAGGATTTTCCTTTGAATTCATTTCAGATTCCCAAATATATCGTAGTGGACTAGCATGCCATCCTCTTCCCGCACAGAATAGTTCACCCAGATCTGGCTAAGCAGCCCCTGGGGATTAACCCAGCAGAGTGCATCCTGGAAAGCACTGGACGCCACCGGCCGCATTGACTCCAGGCTGGCGGGGGAACCCAAACGCAGAATCTGACACTCAGCATCCAGTTCATAGATCATCTTTTCGCCGGATGACTCCAGTAGAATCTTATGCTGCTCAGGAAACACCTGCAACACGTCGCCGTGGACTATTTTCCACGCTCCGGCCCGGCTGGATGCTGCAGACAGAAAGACAAGCACCAGGACAAGAACTAAGACCTGTTTAAGATTATGCAATAACATGGCGCACACCCCTTCTAGAAAAGAGTATGCGCCAAAATCTCCCATCTATGCAAAGTTCTAGGTCCCTCAGTTCTCCTTGCGGAAGTCGTCGGGGGAGACGTTTTCCAGGAAGGAGCGGAACTGCTCCATTTCAGGGTCATCCTCGCCGGATACAGCCATGGCGTAAGGTTTGATTTTCTCACTTACAAAGATTGCAGCACCTGAACGCAACGCCAGAGCAATGGCATCGCTTGGCCGTGCATCGACGCGCACCGTTTTTTCGCCCTGGATAAAGCAGATCTCTGCGTAGTATACATCGTCAGCCAAGTCTGTAATGACAACTTTGTCCACTTTAGCCCCCAGTGCGAGGACCGAACTGAGCAGCAAGTCATGGGTTAACGGCCTCGATATCTCCACACTCTCAAGCACCACAGCGATGGCATTGGCCTCCGCGGGACCGATCACCAGCGGAAGATAGGAGTCCTCGCCGTCATTTGTGAGGATCACAACAGGCAGAAACGTATCGCGATCCAAGCCCACAGCCTTTACTTTCATTCGAAGCATACTTACACCTCCAAGCGTCTGACAATCAGCAGGTTTTCAAAATCGCCTCGATAAAGTGAACAAACAATGGATGCGGTCTGGTGGGTCTAGACTTGAACTCAGGCTGGAACAGCGTTCCCACAAACCAGGGGTGGTCCTCCAATTCTATGATCTCAATCAGCTGACCGTCGGGGGAGATGCCTGCCACCCGCATCCCTGCATCTGCCAAGATGTCAAGATACTCTCGATTTAACTCATAGCGGTGCCGATGACGTTCATGAACGAGCTCTTCCCGGTAGGCCTCCCTGCTGTGGGTGCCTGCCTGAACCAGGCACGGATATGCTCCCAGGCGCATGGAACCTCCAAGGCCCGTCACCTCCGGCTGCCCTGGACCGAAACTGATCACGGGATGCTCACATTCTCCGAACTCCACGCTGCCTGCATCTGGCAGACCGGCCACATTGCGTGCGAGTTCAATCACAGCGCACTGCATGCCCAGAGAGATGCCGAAGAAGGGTATCTTCTTTTCCCTGGCGTATCGGGCTGCCCTAATCTTTCCTTCCACACCGCGTGAACCAAATCCTCCCGGAACTACAATTCCATCTAAACCTTCCAGTTCCTGGCTGCATCCCTGCTCCAGGTCCTCGGCCTCAATCCAGCGCAGCTCAACATGGGCGCCCTTGGCAAACCCGGCATGGCGCAATGATTCTGCCACGCTTAAGTACGAATCTGGAAGAGAAACATATTTCCCCACAATGCCTACAGTCACGGTGCGGGACAGGCCCTTGATCGCGGCCACCAGGTCCCGCCACTCATCCAGCTTCGCCGGACCGGCTTCCAGGTTTAGCTTTTCCAGCACGATCTCATCTAACCGGGACTCGGCAAAACAAAGGGGAACCTCATAAATGCTTTCTACATCCGTATTCGGAATGACTGCTTCCTCATCTATGTCACAGAACAGAGCAATCTTGGCACGTAAATCCTCGGTCATCGCCTGTTCACTGCGGCAGACAATGACGTCGGGCCTGATGCCGATGCTCCGCAGTTCTTTTACACTGTGCTGCGTAGGCTTGGTCTTGAGTTCCTGGGCAGCGGCAATGTAGGGAATCAGCGTCACGTGGATGTACAAACACGAATCTGCACCGACATCGATCCGCATTTGGCGAATGGCCTCAAAGAAGGGCAGGCCTTCTATGTCGCCTACCGTTCCGCCGATTTCCACCAGGATGACATCTGCGCCGCTGTCTTCAGCTACTGATAGAATACGGTTCTTGATCGCATTGGTCACATGGGGTATGACCTGTACGGTGCCTCCGTTGAACTGGCCCTGCCGTTCCCCGGAAAGAATGGACCAGTAAATCTGACCGGTGCTGACATTGCACTTCTTGGTCAGGTTCGTATCAATAAAGCGTTCGTAGTGCCCCAGATCAAGGTCGCACTGGCCTCCGTCCTCGGTAACAAAAACCTCGCCGTGCTGCAGCGGGCTCATGGTGCCCGGATCCATGTTTAGGTAAGGATCCAGCTTAAGTACGCTGACTTTCAGCCCCCTGCTTTTCAGAAGCATGCCCAGGGAGGCTACAGTAATACCTTTGCCCAGACTGGAAACAACACCACCAGTCACGAAAATAAACTTGCTCACTCTTCGTCCTCCCCTTCAGCATCTAATGTATTATCTTCCTCTACCTCAGTATACTTAACCATCAGTTCATGATAAAAACAGTTTTGCAGAAGCGCCAGAAAACTGGCGACAAAAACCAGCAGGGGCGCAGCCAAAACAGTGCACAGCACCGCAACAAGCGCGCTTGAAATAAGCAGGACCAGGGAAGGCAGGGGATTGTCCAAGACAATCAGGGCCGCCCTTTTCAAAGTCAAGAACACTCCGATATTCTGATTGACCAAAAAGGGAAACACAAACTGATGCAGCGCAATCCAGAAAATAATGCCCCAGATCCACAGTCCCGACAAGATTGTAAACACCACAGTCGGATAGTTTTGGCTGAACATGATGTTGAACGTCAGAATAAAGAGGGCCAAAACCGCCAAAAGCACAAGACCGGTTCCTCTGAGCCAATACAGCTTGAAACCTTCCCACAGATCCCGGAAGGATGTTTCCTCACCCCTTACCACACGATTCATGCGGTAGTGTACAAAGGCAGTGGCACCCCCCATGGTAATGAAGCTCAGGATTACAGACAGATAGAAGAACAGGTCGTTTTGCAGAAAAGGCAGGTAGGAAAAGGCTAACATCGGCCCGAAGCCCACACAGAACCAGATAAAGTTGGTGAGCATTACCTTGCCAATATGATCATAACTCAGTTTAAGGGCGTGCACAAAGGTACGCCAGCTCTGGCCAAAAGTCATAATCCACCATCCTTACATCTGATCAGGCGCATCCACACCCAGAATATCCAGCACTTTCCGCAGCACACGCTGAACCTGCATCACCAAAACCAAGCGTGCATCGCGCAGCTGCTCCTCCTCGCCGAGGATGTGGCAGTGGGTGTAGAAGGAATGGAAAAGGCCGGCTAACTCCAGTGCATAACGGGTCATGCGATGGGGTTCACGCTGTACAGCGGCTGTCAGCAGTTCTTCCGGCAGCGCGGCCAGCTGTTTGATCATCGCCAGCTCTGAATCATGGGTTAAAAGCTCCAACTTCACCTGATCAGAACTGGGCAGGCTGACTCCCATTTCGCCTGCCTGACGCAGAATGCTGGCAATGCGGGCATGGGCATACTGCACGTAAAAGACCGGATTCTCATTGGACTGCTCTACAGCCAAATCCAGGTCAAAGTCTAAATGGCTCTCCGGGCTCCGATGCAGGAAGAAGAAACGTGCGGCATCCTTGCCTACTTCCTCCACCAGGTCTTCCATCGTAATGAACTCACCGGCGCGCTTGGACATTTTCACCTGCTGCCCGTTGCGCAGCAGCGCTACATACTGCAAAATCAGCACTTCCAAAGTGTCTTCGCTGTAGCCGAGGGCCTGGATAGCAGCTTTCATGCGCCCGATATATCCATGGTGATCTGGGCCCCAAATGTCAATCAGTTTAGTAAAGCCTCGCTTGAGCTTATCATGGTGATAGGCAATGTCTGCNGTTACATAGGTGTAGGTTCCGTCGCTCTTGACAATCACCCGGTCCTTGTCATCGCCAAACTCGGTTGATTTAAACCAGAGGGCATCTTCGGCTTCGTACAACAGGCCCCGGTCCTGCAGAAACTTGATGACTTCCTCCAGCGCACCTTGCTCGTGGAGGTCACGCTCCCTGAACCACAGGTCAAACTCTACACCATAGTTCTTCAAATCCTCACTCTGCATCTCTACCATCTTATCTGTTCCCCAGCGCTTGCAGAAGGCAAGGCGCTCCTCCAGGGACATCCCCTCGAGTTCAGGATGCTCCCTTTTCAGCACTTCTGCAAGTTCAGCCACGTAATCCCCAGGATACCCGTCCTCGGGAAACGGATAGTCCGCATNTGTCAGCTGCTGAAAGCGGGCTTCCAGCGAACGGGCAAAGACATCTGCCTGGTTGCCTGCATCATTCACATAAAACTCTGTGCCCACGGTATAGCCGGCCGCCCTGAAGAGACGGGCCAAAGTATCGCCAACGGCAGCCGCGCGGGCGTTGACCACATTCATCGGCCCCACCGGATTCGCGCTGACAAACTCCAGGAGGATTTTTTCGCCGGCTCCGTGGTCTGAATTCCCGTAGCTGAGGCCTTCTTTTTCAATGGCACGGATAGTGTCATACAGCCACTGGTTGCTCAAAAAGAAATTGATAAAACCAGGTCCGGCCACTTCCACCTCGCGGATATAACCGCCGGCAGGCAGGTGCCTGACAATGATCTGGGCAACCTCCCGCGGCGCCTTCTTCGCCGCCTTGGCGGTGACCAGGGCTATGTTGGAAGCAAAATCTCCATGACTGGTATCCCTTGGCACTTCCAAACCTATTTCGGGTATGTCGGCGAGTTCCAGGTCGCCACTGGCCATCGCCGCTTTAAGGGCAGCTTCAATCGCGGAACACAGCTGCTCCTTTTGTTTTGCAACAACACTCATTGGTATGCCTCCCTGACTAAAGAAACTCCCCCGCAGGAGACTCCTGCAGGGGAAAAAATCGGTCGTGCGCCAGCTTCTTGCACTAACCATTCTCAGTCAGTATACCACTAGTGCTGAGAATAGGCAACTGGCTTTTAGCTTGCTTTTTAGAACAATCCGGTGATGTTTCCGTCGGCGTCGATATCGACGTTTTCAGCTGCAGGTCTGGGCGGCAGGCCCGGCATGGTCATAATATCCCCTGCAAGGCAGACGAGGAAACCTGCTCCCAGCGACGGTCTCACATCAGAGATGGTCAGTGTCCAGCCCTTAGGAGCACCCTTCAGCTTGGGATCATCGGAGATGGAGTGCTGCGTCTTCGCCACGCAGACCGGCAGTTCGCCGTAGCCAAGGCGGGTCAGATCGCGAATGGAGCGTTCTGCCTTTTGCGTATATACAACGCCGTCTGCTCCATAGATCTCCCTGGCCAGTGTCTCCAGTTTCTCTTTAATAGGCAGTTTCCAGTCGTAGATCGGTCTGAAGTCTGCCTTCTCGGTTTCCAAAACTTCCAGAACGGTCTTGGCAAAGTCTTCGCCGCCTGCTCCGCCTTCCACAACAACTCTCGATACAGCCCACCTCACCCCGAGCTTGTCGCAATGGCGCTGTACCAGTTCGAGCTCTTCCGGCGCATCGGTGGGGAACTGGTTAATGGCCACTACGATGGGCAGACCGAACTTGCGGATGTTTTCTACATGCTTATCTAAGTTGACGAGACCTTTTTCCAGGGCCTCCAGATTTGTCTTGGCAACATCTTCCCTGGCTACGCCGCCGTGCATGTTCAGGGCACGTACCGAAACAACAATGACAGCTACATCCGGTGTCAGGCCTGAATAGCCATGGACGATGTCGAAGAATTTCTCTGCGCCTAGGTCAGCAGCGAATCCGCCTTCGGTTACAACATAGTCGGCGAGCTTCAGCGCCATGCGGGTGGCAATGATGCTGTTATTGCCGTGGGCAATGTTGGCGAAGGGTCCGCCGTGGACAAAGGCCGGCTGTCCTTCCAGAGTCTGGACCAGGTTCGGCTTAATGGCATCTTTCATGATTACTGCCATTGCGCCCTGGGCTTTGAGATCCCTGGCGTAAACTGGCTTGCGATCGTAGGTGTAGGCTACAAGGATGTTTCCGATCCTTTCTTTGAGATCCTGCAGGTCAGTCGCCAGGCAGAGGATGGCCATGATTTCGGAGGCAACAGAAATATCAAAGCCAGCTTCCCGCACGTAACCGTCGCCAAGGCCGCCGAGGCCGATGACGATATTGCGCAGCTGCCTGTCATTCATATCCATAACCCGCCTGAACACAATGCGCTTGGGGTCAATGTTCAGTTCATTGCCCTGGGCGATGTGGTTGTCCAGGAGAGCGGCCAAGAGGTTGTGGGCAGTGGTTACTGCATGAATGTCGCCGGTAAAGTGAAGGTTAATGTCCTCCATCGGCACTACTTGCGAGTACCCTCCGCCGGCTGCTCCGCCCTTTACCCCGAAGGTAGGCCCGAGAGACGGTTCGCGAATGCAGGCAATAACGTTCTTGCCAAGCTTGCCGAGGGCCTGGGTCAAGCCGATGGTGGTCACAGTCTTGCCTTCTCCGGCAGGTGTAGCAGTAATGGCGGTAGTGTAGATGAGTTTGCCATTGGGACGGTCTTTCAGCCTGTTGTACACCTTGGTGTCGATCTTAGCTTTGTAAGGACCGTACAGCTCGACTTCTTCAGGCGCCAGATTCAGCTGCTCCGCAATCTCTGCGATGGGCCGCAATTTAGCCTGTTGCGCAATTTGAATGTCAGTTAGCATTTTGAAATCCCCCTATCTCTTTTTTTATAAGGAATGTAGTCCTATTCCCAATCCGCTGAGTACCGCTTCTTTGATCGATTCTGAAACAGTTGGATGCGGATAAACTACCTCTGCCCACTGCTGCAGCGTCAAGCCCTGCTCAAGGCCTAAGGCTGCATCTGAGATCAGTTCTGTGGCCTGGGGACCAATAATATGTACTCCTCGTACAACGCCGTCCGGCGTGGCCACAAACTTGACGAAGCCTGAGTCTTCGCCTGCGATTACGGACTTAGCATTGCCCTTGAGGGAATACTTGGCAGTAATGATCTCTCCGTATCTTTCCTTCGCCCTGGCCTCAGTCAGGCCGACAGATGCAATCTCAGGCGAAGTATAGACACAGCTTGGCACAAACCATTCATTTCTGGCAGGCTGGCCAAACATGTTGTTCACCGCGGCCCATCCCTCTTCGAAGGCCAGATGAGCAAGCTGGATTCCGCCGATGATGTCGCCTGCGGCATAAATGTTGGGCACAGCAGTCTGGAACTTCTCGTTTACCACAATGTAGCCCCTCTGGTTAATCTCACCTGGGAAGCCCTGCGGCACTACAGCCTTGCGGCCCACTGACACGAGAACCAGTTCGGTTTCGATCTCTACTGAGCGTCCTTTGTGGTCCACCTCGACCACAGCATGATCAGCTTCGCAGCGCACTTTCTCTACTTTAGCATCGTTGAGCACTTTTATCTTGCGTTTCTTAAACTCCCTGGTCAGCGTCTGGCTTACTTCGGCGTCCTCCGGAGGCAGGATTTGCGGCATCAGCTCCACAATCGTCACCTCAACTCCGTAGGACGAGAAGATGGTGGCAAATTCGCAGCCGATGACACCTCCGCCCACAATTACCAAAGACTTGGGCAGCGAGTCACGATCGAGAAGCTGATCGCTGTCTACCACCCTCTCCCCGTCGATGGGCAGATTCGGAAGCACAAAGGGCACTGTTCCTGTTGCCACCAGGATATTGGCCGGCTTGAAGGTTTCGTCGCCTACGGCTACCTCTGTTGCAGACAAGAAGCGGGCCTCTTCGTTGATCACCCGGATCTCCCGCTTGTCCAGCAGGAATTCCAGGCCGCCGACCATGCGGCTTACGATCTGGTCTTTGGTTTTGACAACCTGAGAGTAATCCAGGCCCTGAACCTCTACAGTCACGCCGTGTTTCTTTGCGGTGGCCGAAGTCAGGCTGCCGTAGTAATGGGCGCTTTCCAGCAAAGCTTTTGTGGGAATGCAGCCCCGATTGAGGCAGGTGCCGCCCACGCGCGTTTTTTCCGCCACAACTACGCTCTTGCCTAAATGCCTGGCGCGAATTGCTGCGGCGTAACCGGCCGGCCCTCCTCCAATTACAAGAAGATCAATCTGTTGGGTCAATGCTTCTCCTCCTCCAGTATCAGTTCGTTTTCGCCTTTGGTACGTAATAGGCTAAGCGCTGCAATTCTAAGGACACATCTGTATTTACCACGTGAACCGTATCAGGCGCTTTAAGTTTGACAGGCGCAAAGTTCAAAATACCCTGAATCCCGGCCTGAATGAACCGATTGGCCACATCCTGAGCTTCCTGGGCCGGTACTGTAATAATAACAATATTGAGGCCCTTCTCTTTGACCTGACTCAGAATATCTTCTAAACCATAAACGGGAATTCCTTCCACACGGGTCCCGATTTTGGCCGGATCACTGTCAAACAGGGCTGTAAGCTCCAAATTGAAGCTGGCATCTTCCGCAGACCTTTTTTGGTGATAGCGGGTGAGGGCGACGCCTAGGCTTCCTACACCAACCAGGCCCACTGAGAGTTTGCTGTCCAGGTTCAAAATTTTCCGCAGCTCATCACGCAAATAGGCGATCTCATAACCTACCCCCTGTTTGCCAAACTCGCCAAACCAGGCCAGGTCTTTGCGCACCAGGGCCGGACCCACTCCCGCCCGTACGCCGAGTTCCTGGGAAGAGATGGACTCAGTTCCGGATTCTTCGGCCAGCTCGTCCAGTACTCTAAGGTACAGGGGCAGCCGCCTGATTACCGCATCTGAAATCTTGTTCCACCGCACACATCTTCCTCCTTTCCCTACTTGTGATACCGTTCTCCTGCTACAATCGTAAAAGCCCGATATATCTGCTCTGTCAAAATGAGGCGCATCAGCTGATGCGGGAAGGTAAAGGCCGAAAAGGACAGAGCTGTGTCAGCCCGGGCGATCACCTCCGGGTCAAGTCCCAGGGAGCCGCCAATGACAAAAACCAGCTGGCTGATGCCCTGCACCGCCTGGCGCTGAAACTCTGCTGCCAGCCTTTCTGAGCTCCAGAGTTCTCCCAGGCGATCCAGGGCAAAAACAAAAGAGCGCGGCTTAATGGCAGCCAAAATTCGCTCCCCCTCCCGGCGAAGAATCTCCCCCTTTTCTTTATCACTCAAAGGTTCACTGAAGCTTTCCTCTTTAACCTCGACGATTTCCAGGCGGCCGTAGCGGCCTATCCGCTTGCCGTACTCCTTCAGGCCCAGATCCACAAACTTTTCCCTGATTTTTCCTACAGCCACAATTTGAACGTTCACTGCACCCACACCTCACACAACCAGATAAACCGGTGGTTTGCTGCAAAATGTGCAGCTGGACGGTGCACTCCAGTCTGTAAACGAGACACGCTCCAATTCGTACAAATCCGGCGGCATCTCATAGATTTCCACGAATTCGTCGATGGCCTCTTCAAGATGATCTGCACACACTACATACATGCTTTTCCTCCCTTGGGAAAATATGCACCTTCGTTTACAAATATCATACCACATTAACTCATGAAAAAAAAGAAAAAGACCAGAGGGACCCCGACGCACCTCCGGCCGCACTGTACTGCCAGCCTACAGCTGTACTGCTGCTTGATTCCTGGTACTGCCCCGATAGAAAGTAAGGTCCAGCCTGCCGCCAAAACCCGCCTTCTGCACAGCATCGCTGAGTTCGCGCATACCCGCGATCTCCTGGCCGTTAACCGCAGTCACCACATCGCCCTGAGCCAAACCCGCCTCGGCTGCAGGTGTGTCAGGGAGCACCCTGGTCAAAAAGGCCCCCCTGTCGACTGCCAGCTCCAGACCGGCGTGTTCACGCAGGCTGGCGGCGAGCGCGGGGGTTAATGAGCCGCCCAGCACCCCAAGGCGCAGGGGGCGTCCATGGGATATGATCTGATCGCCGATGGTCTTGGCGGTGGTGGACGGAATGGCAAAACCGATGCCCTCCGCCTGTTCAATAATGGCGGTCGTTACACCGATCACTTCGCCGTTTTGGTTAATCAAAGGCCCCCCTGAATTGCCAGGATTGATGGCCGCGTCGGTCTGGATCATACCCTCCAGGTAGCGGTTTTCCCGGGGATCGACCAGGAGATCCCGGTTCACTGCACTCACTACGCCGGAGGTGACGGTATTAGCCTGACCTAAGGGATTGCCGATGGCAATAGCTAACTGGCCCACCCGCAGTTCGTTGGAGTCAGCGAAGGCAGCCACCGGCAGCCCCTGGGCCTCAACCTTGACTACCGCGAGATCGGTGAGAGCATCTCCGCCCACAACTGTTCCATCGAAACGCCTGCCATCGGCCAGTACCACAACAATACCTTCCGCATCGGCGACTACATGATGATTAGTTAAAATGTATCCGTCATCACGGTAGATTACCCCCGAGCCAATCCCCTTCTGTTCCTGCAGCTGCTGGAAAAAGAACTGATCTACAACTATCTCCCGGGTGGTTTCAATTCTGACAGTGGCAGGGCCTGCCTTGCCCACCGCCTGGACAATAGGTTCCTCCCAGTTGCCCTGGGGCTCCTGGGATTCTACAGGCGTCTCACTCAGGGGGGCCTCCGCCGGGCTTAAGATGGACCACACCATAACCAGGGACAGGAGCAAAATTGTGATTCCCAGAATCGCACGCCACTTCATAGATTCTCCTCCTCTTGGCTGTACCTTGCACCTAGTATAACCGGCAAGGAGGGGTTTTATGGCGCGATCACGGGCCGTCCGGTCACCGGGTGGGAGAGCCTGGGGACAGAGACGCGAAAGGCCTTTTCGATCACCTCAGGGGTAAAGACCTCAGCGGGAACGCCTTCTCTGATCAGGCGTCCCTGCTCCAGCACAAAGACATAATCGCAAAAGGCTGCTGCGAGGTTCAGATCGTGCAGCACAGCCAGGCAGGTTGCCCCCCCTTCGCTTCTGGCTTTGAGCAGCCGGCAGGTCTTGATTTGGTGTTCCAGGTCCAAGTGGGTTGTGGGTTCATCCAGGAGGAGGATTTTGGTGCGCTGGGCAAAGGCCCGGGCCAAAGTCACCCGCTGCCGCTCTCCCCCGCTTAACTCACTCACCAGGCGGCGGGCCAGGTGGCTGACATCTGTTAGTTCCATAGCCTCTGCGGCAATTCTTTTATCCTCAGCACTGGGCTGACCGAGGCGGGCATAAAAGGGAGTGCGCCCAAGCAGCACCATTTCTTCCACAGTAAAAGGGAAGTAATGGGAATGCTGGGGAACCATGGCGATCTCCCTGGCCAGGTCTTGCAGGCTGTAGGAGCCCAGAGGCCGGCTGTCTAAGAAAATTCTGCCCTGCTGGGGAATCAGGTAAGCGTTAAGCAGTTTCAGCAAGGTAGACTTGCCTGCACCGTTCGGCCCGACCACGCCATAGAACTTGGCAGAGTGCAAGTCCAGGCTCAACTCCTGCAGGACCGGGGTTTCGTCATAGGAATACGCAACCGCCTCGACACGCATCCGTTCAGCCATGATAATTCGAACCTCGCTTCATTAGATAGATAAAGAAGGGTCCGCCGACAAAGGCGGTGATAATTCCCACCGGCAGCTCCGTTGGCGACAGCACAGTGCGGGCCAAGGTGTCCGCGACCAGCAGGAAAAGCGCTCCCACCCACAGTGAATGCAGAATAAGGCGCCTGTGTTCAGCCCCAAAGAGCAGGCGCAGAGCATGGGGAACCATCAGGCCCACAAAGCCAATCACTCCCGACACCGCTACACAGGCAGCCGCCGTAAAGGAGCCGATAATCAGCACCCAGCGCTGCAGGCGCTGCACATCGATGCCCAGGCTGTGGGCTGCCTCCTCCCCCAGCAAGTAGACGTTCAAGTCCTTCGCAAGCCAGAGGGCCGCCAGCATCCCGAGGATGACATAAGGAGCTGCCGTCCCCAGATGCCTCCAGCCTCTGCCCGAAAGGCTTCCCATCAGCCAGAGATAAACATCTTGCAGGTTTTGAATCCTGAGGACCATCAGCAGCGAAACCATGGCAGTCAAAACCGCACTCACTGCTACACCTGCCAGAATCAGGCTGGTGGGTTCCAGGCGGCCCCGCTGTCGGCCCAGACCGGAGACAATCCAGGTTGCCAGGAGCGCTCCGGCAAAGGCGAAAACAGGCAGTGCTCCAAAGCCGACAACTCCTTGGGGGATAAAAAACAACAGACCCGCGGCTGCCCCGAGGGACGCGCCTGAAGATACCCCGATGATATAAGGATCCGCCAGGGGATTGCGCAGGCTACCCTGAAAAAGCACCCCTGAGACGCTCAGCCCTCCGCCTACCACCAAAGCCAAAAGGATTCTGGGCAGCCTGACCTCAAGCACAATCACTTCCCAGGCCTTGGACCATTCGCCGGAAACCAACCCCCTCAGCCCAGGTATTCTAGACCCCAGAATACCCAGGACAGCTTGGAGGGGAATCCCCACTGAACCCAGGGCTGCAGCCACAATCACTGCAGCCGCTAATAG
>JGI24708J26588_10001072_pt1 | contig 21681 bp, 20 predicted proteins | sample BioPla1DNA2_FD_26588 | JGI IMG/M metagenome (IMG submission 26588) | reverse complement strand
GATCTGAATTGTCCTTTCTCGGAGGTAAGTGTGGTTGTTCAAGAACATTCTACCAGAGGCTTTTCAGATCTCTTTTTAATTTTTAACTTAACAGAACAAATCTATTATAAAGGAGAAAATAATGAAAACATTAACAGCTATTAAGCAAAGAAGTAGTTGTAGGAATTTTTCTACAAAACAAATTACCGAACAAGAATTAGAACAATTGATCAATGCAGCTTTGGCTGCCCCTACTGCAAGAAATTTGCAAGATCTGAAAATAAACGTGATTCAGGATAATCAATTAATCCANGATATTTCTGATGAAAGTTTTAGACTAATGGATGAAGAGATCCTTGAGAGAATGAAGTCACGAAATGCTCAATCTCTTTTTTATGGTGCACCAACAGTTTTTATTTTGAGTTCTCCTTACACCAGCTTTTCTAATCAAAATGCCGGTCTAGCTACACAAAACATAGCTCTTGCAGCTGAAGCTATCGGATTATCATCATGCATAATTGGATTAGTTGCACCTGCATTTGCAGAGGATAATCCTCAGAATTTAAAAAATCGTCTTAGTATGACTGATGATGAAAGATTTTGTCTTGCAATAGCAGTCGGTTATGCCAACTCCGAAAAAGAACCACATCAACTTAATCAAAATCAAATTCGGATTTTTGATTGAAAAATAAAAACAAAGCAATACTAAATTTATGATGGTATTGCTTTGTTTAAAATAATATTTAATTTCTGATTAAATTCATATTTTTCTAGATCTAAATTTGATCAGATAGTATCTCTATTAATCTGCTTAGCTCCTCATTATTATTATATGGAATAATTATTTGACCTTTTCCTGCACGATCTTTTAACTTTACCTTGGTCCCTAAACTTTTTGACAAATTTGTTTCTACATTTTTTATGCTTAACTCGTATTGCTGATCAATTTTTTCTCTTTTCTTGGTTTTTACAGGAGGGTCATTCAGTTTAGCCACGTNTTTTTCAGTCTGCCTAACACTTAAATCCTGATTAATAATACTCTCACAGAGATTAATTTGATCATCTANATTGCCTAGAGCTAATANGCTTCTAGCATGTCCTGCCGTAATAGAACCTATTGCTAATTCTTTCAAAATTTCCTCNGGTAAGTTATTGAGACGTAATGTATTGGCAACAGCAGGTCTACTTTTTCCTAAATTATTTGCCAACTCTTCTTGAGTCATATTGTATTGGTCCATTAACTCACGATATGCTTGTGCTTCTTCAACCGGATTTAGATTTTCTCTTTGAATGTTTTCAATAATAGAATGTTGTAAGATAAGGTGATCGTCTAACTCTCTAACTATTACAGGTATAGTTTTCAACTTGGCCAATTTAGCCGCACGCCAACGTCTTTCACCAGCAATGATACTATAATGATCCGTATTTTCTTTTTGCGTNACTATTATTGGTTGCAAGACGCCATGTTGCTTAATAGACTGAGCCAACTCTTCTAACTTNAGCTGATCGAAATCTTGTCTAGGTTGATTTCTATTAGGACTTATCTGTTCTAGATCAATTTCCAAAATTTTTTCTGTTGTCTGAGAATTTTGCTGAAATTGTTTTTCAGTTTGACCTAACAATGCACCCAGTCCACGTCCCAAACCTGTTTGTTTCTTGTTCTTAGCAGTCATTTTTAACCTCTCTATATTATTTAAACCTTGTGAACCAATTATTCAAAGAGTTTTTTAGGTTCCCAGTCTAACCTTTTAATCACTTCTCTAGCTAAAGCTTTATAACTTCTAGCTCCTTTAGACCATTTATCATGTTCCTGAATTGGTATTCCAAAACTTGGCGCTTCGCTTAATCTTACATTTCGCGGAATAATCGTATCAAAGACAAGATCTCCAAAGAAATTTTGTATTTCATCCGATACTTGATGTGCTAATTGAGTTCTTGTGTCGAACATTGTAACTAAAACGCCCATAATATATAAGTCCGGATTCAATTCTTCATTGATCATTCCAACAGTCCCAAGTAATTGGCTAAGACCTTCCAAAGCATAGTACTCTGCTTGTATTGGAATAATAATAGAATTTGACGATGTTAAAGCATTAATGGTTAATAAACCGAGAGAAGGAGGGCAATCAATCAATATAATTTGATAGTTATCTTTTATTGATTCTAAAACATTTTTTAAGATTGTTTCACGTGAAACAATTGACACTAATTCAACTTCAGAACCTGCCAAGTCAATATTCGANGGTATTAAGTCTAAATTCTTTCTNGCCTCTTCAATAATGATATCTTCAACCGGTAAATTATTAATTAAAGTATCGTAAATTGTATGTTCTGGCTCATTTTTATCAATTCCAAAACTCGATGTTGTATTGCCTTGTGGATCTAAGTCAATTAACAAGGTTTTTTGCTTTCTTCTTGCTAGTTGATCAGCTAAATTCACTGCAGTAGTAGTTTTACCGACACCGCCTTTTTGGTTAACGATTGAAATGATCATAAAAGAAACCCCTATTATTCATTAAAATTTTTTCAACAATTCTAATTCTATCAGAAATATTATCTATTATCTTGTTATTATTAATAAAAAATAATAAAAATCAGAATTATTAAGATGTTTCACGTGAAACAAAAAGGTTGCCTCTTAATTGAGGCAACCTTTTTGAGATAATTAAGACTAAATAAGTGGANTATTAGACAATTATTGATCTAAATTCGCATATTTAGCATTTTCTTGGATAAATTCTCTACGTGGTTCTACNTGATCTCCCATTANTAAAGAAAATGTCTTATCAGCTTCTTTTGCTTCACCAACGGTCACTTGTATCAAATGACGCTTTTCGGGATTCATNGTAGTTTCCCAGAGTTGTTCCGGTTGCATCTCTCCTAACCCTTTAAATCTTTGAATTCTAGGATTATCCCAACCGCGCTCTTCTTTGATTATATCAACTGACTCTTCATCATATGCATATTCTTCTTCTTGACCATGAAAGACTCGATATAGTGGAGCACTTGCTAAATAGACATGTCCTCCCTCGACCAAAGGTTTCATGAAACGATAGAAAAAGGTAAGTAGCAAGGTTCTGATATGAGATCCGTCGACATCAGCATCAGCCATAATAATAATTTTATTATATCTTATTTTTTCAACATCGAAATCTGCACCAATCCCTGCACCAATAGCTAAAACAACAGGTAAAAGCTTTTCATTATCATATACACGATCTACAGTCGCTTTCTCTACATTAAGCATTTTACCCCAAAGAGCTAAGATTGCTTGATATTTTCTTTCACGACCTTGCTTTGCTGAACCTCCCGCTGAATCTCCTTCAACTATGAACAATTCACAGAAAGTTGGATCTTTTTCCTGACAATCAGCAAGCTTTCCAGGCAAGGCGTTAGATTCTAATACAGTTTTTCTTCTCGTCAAATCTCTTGCTCTACGAGCAGCTTCTCTGGCTCTTGAAGCAGCAAGGCATTTATCAATAATAATTTTTGCAACAGCAGGATTCTCTTCCAAAAATATTGAAAGTTGTTCATTAACGGTACTTTCAACAATTGTTCTAATCTCTGCATTACCTAATTTCGTTTTAGTTTGTCCTTCAAATTGGGGTTCAGGCATTTTTATTGAGATAATAGCACTGATTCCTTCACGGGTATCATCTCCGGTTAGATTATCATCAGTTTCCTTGAGATAATTGTATTTACGTGCGTAATCATTAATTGTTTTTGTTAATGCAGAACGAAAACCGGTAAGGTGAGTACCACCTTCAATAGTGGCAATATTATTACAATAAGAGTAGACATTCTCAACGTATGTATCATTATATTGAATAACAACTTCAACAAAAGTATTGTCGCTTTCAGCTGAAAAATAAACTGGTTCATCAATCAAGGTCGTTTTATGCTGATTCAAATAATCAACAAAAGAAATAATTCCACCCTCATAATGAAAAACAAATTCTCGCGCCGGAGTTTCACGCTCGTCTCGAAGAACAAATTTAACCTTATCATTNAGAAATGCCATTTCTCTATAACGGTTAACCATCAAATTAAAGTCAATTTTATCCTCGGCAAAAATTTCAGGATCCGGCTTAAAATGAGTTATTGTACCATGTTTGTCTGTATCACCTGTAATCGATAATTCAGAGACAGTTTCACCTTTTTCAAAACGTATTTCGTGAATCTTACCATCACGATGTACAGCTACTTCCATCCAGGAAGAAAGTGCATTAACAACTGCTGCACCAACACCATGTAAGCCGCCTGATACATTATAAGCTCCACCACCGAACTTACCACCTGCATGAAGTATCGTATGAACAACTTCAACTGTGGGTATGCCTGTTTGTGGTTGTATTCCTACCGGAATACCTATTCCATTATCTTCAATTTTGACTGATTCATCAGGGTAAACCGTAATATCAATCTGATCACAACGACCGGCCAGAGCCTCATCAACAGAGTTGGCAACAATCTCATAAATCAGATGGTGTAAGCCACGAGGAGTTGTATCTCCGATATACATGCTGGGACGTTTACGTACAGCTATTAATCCCTCTAGTACTTGGATATCATCATCACCATATGCAGAATCATTTTCAGTATTAAAACTATTTAGTTTATCCGATTTTACTTCATCTTCTTGATAATCTTCTAAAAGAGCTTTCGGATTATCTGCTAGATTCAATAACTCTTCAGAATCTTCTGCATCTGAAGCAGCTCGATNAAGCATTTCAGAAAGAGCACGATCAGGCTTAATTTTGCCATCGGATTCATCTGTAGAAAAATATATTTTCCGATTTATCATTTATTTACAAAACCTTTCTTATCATCTATTACAATTATTGGCTGTCATTAACATTGTCCATCAAGAACATATGTTTGTTATNTCTTGAAATTAATGTTTTTACATTAATTGGGGAGAGATAAACTCTANCCAGTGNCACAACAATAGATCTTGGAAGTTCAGGGGANACAATATCCAGCTTGCCCAACTTTTCGTGTATACTTAAGAACTCCATTGTATCTGATCCATAGGTTGTAGTTTGATCTATATCAAAAATTCCTATAATCCATTTATCAGACAGCGTGTACTCACCACCTATATGAATATACAACCGGACCTCCATAGATGACTTATTATTTAAATATTAAATAAATTATTTCTGTATCTATTATAGCAAAAATTGCTGTTTTACGGAACCCTGTTCAACTCTGAAGAAGTTGATATATGAGCGGTTTAGCTCATTTTTATCAGTCTTTATTTTATCTTTTATTTCTTGATCTGAAAGCTGACCTTTATATTCAGGATATATTTGTGCCAAATCAGTACAGGTAATAAAAACCTGATTTTCTTCAAAAGCGGAAAGNAAATGTTTTCTGCGATTTTCATCTAATTCTGACATTACATCATCTAATAATAATACAGGTTTTTCATTTGTTTCNTCTTCAATAATTTCCAGTTCTGCTAATTTTAAAGCTAAGACAGCTGATCTCTGCTGTCCTTGTGATCCACGGTCTTTTAACAAATTACCATCTACTATCAGCTCTAAATCATCTCTATGTGATCCGCTTTCAGTATTACCGCGTTGGATATCATCTTCTTGTTGACGCTCATATCTTTTGATTAAATTCTGAAATATTTGCTTGTTATCATGATTAGGATTTATTCCCGGAACAGTTTTATAATTAATTATTAGTTTTTCTTTGCCCTCAGAAATTTTGGCCAATGCTTCAGAGGCTATTTGACCAATTTTTAAAACATATTGATTTCTGGTACTGATGATATAAGCAGCCATTTCTGCAAGCTGTTCAGTCCAAATTGTTAATTGTAATAGATTAAACTCATAAATATCAGGATCAAATAAAACACTATTTGTTTTTTTCTCAAAATGCATATCTCTTAAGGTCTTAAGTAGATTATTTCTTTGCTTAAGATACTGTTGATACAATTGTAAACTCTTAAAGTAAACAGGTTTTATTTGAGAAATTAAGAGATCAATAAATCTTCTTCTTCCTGCAGGACCTTCTTTTATTAACATTACATCTTCCGGAGCGAAGATTACTGCATGGAATAAGCCTATTAAGTCACTAATCCTATCTTGTTTAAAACCACAATAATATATGTTTCTTTCAACTTGGGGTTTAGTTTTATACTCTATTTTTATAGTTTCAGACAAGTCTTTATCTGATTCAAAATTAATTTCGACTTGATAATTATCTGAACCATCTCGTATTAAATCACTGTCACGTCCAGTACGGTGTGATCGGGCACAAGTACACANATAAATTGCTTCTAGGATATTTGTTTTTCCTTGGGCATTCTTACCTACAAAAACATTTGTCCCTGAAGCAATTTCAATTGTTTCTTCCTCATAATTGCGGAAGTTTTTTAATTTTAACTTTTTTACTTTCATTAATAATAATGATCTAGCGACGCAAGGGAAGTACTAGATATAAAAACTGATCTCCCTCTATTGGCTTAATCAAACACGGCCCAAACGTTCCGGAAAATTCCAAATAAATTTCATCTATAGGTATATTACGTAAAGCATCCATGAAATATTTTGGATTATAATCGGCATCTATATTTTCACCTTCAAGATTAATTTGAATTTCTTCATGAACTTCGCCTAAATCAGTCTGAGAAGATATCATTAAAGTATTTTTATCAGGATTTTCTAAAGTTACCGGGAATCTTCTTTGTTCAACATTGATCACTAAAGAAGCACGATCAATTGCATCCAACATATCTCTGGTGTTTAATCTAATCTGGCTCATTACTTCACTTGGAACAACTTTATGGTAATCCATATATTCACCTTGCAATAAGCGGGAAACTAATTTCACCGAACCTGTATCAAATAAAATATGATTATGTGAAGGGTAGATCTTAACCGGGTTATCTGTAGGAGTTAATATTCCAGCGACTTCCTGCATTGCTTTAGCAGGTACAATAAACGACATCGAAGGAAGTTCTTCAGCAAAAACTTCTCGTCTGATTGCCAATCTGAAACCGTCAATTGCTATTAACTCTAAATTGTTATCGTCAGCTAGAACTTTTATCCCATTGAGAATCGGGCGATTTTCATCTGAACTTGCTGCAAAAATAGTTTGACCTATCATTTCTTTTAAAATGCGTTGTGATATTTGTAATTGTTCAGCCTCTTCAACAATTGGAATTTTAGGGTAATCTTCTGCTTCTATACCTTTTATTTTAAATTGAGCTTTTCCACTGGTTATCTTAATTAGAAAATTCGATTCAACTTCAATATTTACTAGATCTTCAGGTAACTTCCTAACAATATCTCCGATCATTCTTGCATTAAGAACAACTTTTCCCGGAATGATAACATCTGTATCAACTTTACATTCGATTCCTGTTTCAAGATCATAACCTGTAATAGTTAAAGTATCACTTTCTGCTTCGAATAATAAACCATCAAGAATTGGGAGGGTAGAGCGTGTAGCTATGGCCTTCTGTGCCATAGAAATTGCTTCATTCAATAAATTTTTTGAGCAGATAAGTTTCATATACTTTTCCTTTCCAATAAACAATCATTAAATTATTTACTTTGAAAATTAACTATTTTCGTTTTGCTTAACAATATTATTATACTATCAACTTAAATAGTATTCATCTCTCTTATTATATACTGTTAACTCTGTTAACAAGTTGGCCTAAGCACTGATCTAATCAGTGAAANTGATGTGGAAATCGTTGTTAACTATCTGATGATAACATTTTTGTTTTCAACACAATCAACATTTGATTTTTTATTAACAATTTTCAATATGCTATACACATTAGCTTATTCACAAATGATAACAATTTTGTGAATAAATATTTTCCTAAATNGGAGATAAACGTAAGTTTATTTCTTTNATTGAATTCTCTAATTCAATATTGGAATCTAATTCTTCTTTGATTCTGTCACAGGCATGCATTACTGTTGCATGATTCTTTTTACCAAAATCCATACCTATATCTTTATATGTCATGTTGAGTAAATTACGACAAAGATACATTGAAACTTGACGTGGTTGTACTATGTCTTGACTTCGTTTTCTGGATTTTAAATCATCAACTGTAACATTATAATAATTAGCTGTAACATTCATGATCAGTTCGCAACTTAAACTTTTCACTGAATGTGGATCAATTTGGTCTTTAAGCGCATCTCTGGTTGTTTCAAGATTAATGCCTCCACCTAGCATTGAATAAGCATAAATCGTTTTAAAAGCACCTTCTAATTCACGAATATTTGATGAAATATGAGTTGCAATGTAATCAAAAACCTCATCCGGCCATTCNACACGATGATTTTGGGCCAACTGAAAAAGAATAGCTTTTCTCGTTTCATAATCCGGGGGATTAATATCAATTGTAATACCACTTGAGAATCTGGTTTTTAATCGTTCTTCCAGCGTAACTAAAGATTGAGGAGGTTTATCGCAAGTCATTACTATATTTTTTCCNGCTTCATACAAAGCATTAAAAGTATGNAAGAACTCTTCTTGCATTCTTTCTTTATGTTCCAAAAATTGAATATCATCAATTAGTAAAAGATCCGTCATGCGATATTTATTTCTGAACGGCTCAAATTCTTTGAGTCTGATTGCTTCAATGAATTCATTAATGAAATTTTCAGAATTAACATAAATTACATTCTTAGCCGGATATTCCTTTTGAACATAATTACCGATCGCATGCATCAGATGTGTTTTTCCCAATCCGGATCCCCCATACAGGAATAAAGGATTATAGTTTTTACTATTTTGCATAGAGGCTACCGCAACACATGCAGCATGGGCAAAACGGTTACCTGATCCAACGACAAATGTATCAAAAGTGTAGGCAGGATTAAGAACATCGTTATTAATATAAGAAGCTTCTTCTTCCTCTTTATTTAAAATATTTTGTTTAAGAGATTGTAATTTTTCTTGAGCATTGACTTCAACCATAACGTTAAAATCTTTTTGCGTAGACAGCTTTAAAGCTGTTTTTACCATTTCTTTATATTGAACTACAAAATCAAGAGAAATTTCATTAGGTACAGATAGTACAAAAGTGTCATCATTATATAGCATCGGTTCAATTGGCTTGAGCCAAGTAACATATGTAAGTTCCGGAACCTCTTTCTCCAAATATTTTTCACAAATATTTTGCCAAATGACATGAGCACTCTGATCTTGCATTTATCTCCCTCTTTTCTTAGATCGTTAGACTATACTAGCAGAAAAAAACAGCTGATTAAAGTTGTAAAAATGCAATAATAATGTAATAAAAAACAGTTCTTTTCACATTTCAGGTTATGCTTAGAAATGTTAATAATGTTAATAACTTGATAATAAATCGCANATTCAAGCAAAACAAGCTAAAATAATGTTAATAACTATGAAAAATAATGTTAATAACTCCTTGTTTAACATGCACATAGTTTTTATAAATATTATAATTTAACTATATTTACAAAAACAATAGAGTAAAAATGTTGATTTTTTTGTTACTATTTTGTTGAAAAATTATGCTAACAATCACATCAGTTAATTTATTCTGATTCTTTTTTCTTGATCTCTGCTAATAATTTATTGAATTTATTAATCTGTTTTTTGAACTCTGTTAAATCAAAAGTTTTCTCAATATCTACTAATAATTTTTCGGCTTTACTTATTTCTGTTTCCAAGATTAATTTGTCAGCTTGTTTTAATTTATTACTCTGATCAATCAGTCGTTTGAGTTCATTAANTCTTTTACGTAAATTAATCACATGAGAAATAACAGTTCTATCTTTGATTAACTCTTCTATTAATTGGCCAAAGGTAAAATCATAATTGTGTTCAGTTGCTGCTGCCTTTAAAGGAAATCTAGGATATTTTTCATCTCGGATTGTCTCTAAAAAATCTTCTACCTGTTCGCGTGTAAACCCTGAAAAGAAAAGTATATTGTTATCCACTAGTTTTCCATTTTTTATCTTAGTATTTCGTTGGTTTATTTCCGGTTGAATAGTAATATCTTTGACTAAGTTAGAAATAGTGCGAGAGAAATCTTGAGGATCAAGAATAAAGTAAGGAATATTATTTTTGTTTATTAAATTGAAAAAAGATTTTTTCTGATTGTCTGTTGCTTCGTTCGAATAATAAATTAGTAAACCATAAGTCGTTTCAAATATTTTTTCTTTTGCTTGGGCCATGTATATTCCTTTTCATTATAAGAGAGTAGAGAAGATACGCATAAATGTTTCGATAGCTTTTCTACTTAAAGNTCGTTGTTTCCATTCTTCCAAAATCAAGAGTTCAGAAATAGTAAATGTTTCCATAAAATCATTGTAGATCTCATCAATTACCGGATCGCCACAAATATAAACGGAGTTTTCAAAATGCAAGTGAAAACTGCGATAATCAAAATTTACACAACCTGTGATCGCATGGTAATCATCAGAGATGACAGTTTTTGCATGGATGAAGCCGGGAGCATATTGAAAGACTTTTACACCCGCTTCCATTAACTTTTCATAATTGGATTGAGTTACAACATAAGCATACCATTTGTCCGGTATACCCGGTGTCATTATTCTTACATCAACTCCTGATTTAGCTACCCGACAAATATCAAGAATCATTGATTCTTCGACAATGAAATAAGGTGTGCAAATATAAAGATAGTCTTTGGCATTATTGATAATAGAACGATAAATGTCTTCCGCCGGATTAAGCGGATTATTTAAAGGACCATCCCAGTATGGTATAAAATATCCAGGTTGAGCATTGTGAGCAACAAAATTTTGATTAAAGTCAGGCATAAATTTTGTGTAATCTTGTTCCTGAATTCCGCTTTCAAATTCCCACATAGTCAAGAACATAGAAGTTAGGCTCCATACAGCATCACCTTCTAAACGAATAGCTGTATCTTTCCAATGACCAAAACGTTCATACAGATTAGCATATTCATCAGCGATATTTGTCCCGCCGGTATATGCAATATTACCGTCGATAATACAAGCTTTTTGGTGATTGCGAAAATTAATATAAAGCTTTGAAATGTAGCGAGCAACAGGATTAAAGTTATAAACTTTTACGCNATTTGAGCGCAGTTTGCGAATCAAATCATTCGGCGCTTTAATAATACTGCCAAAATCATCAAATAACAGTCTGACATCAACGCCATCACGAGCCTTTTGAATTAAAATATCTTCTACTTCTTGCCANAGTATACCATCTGCTAATATGAAGTATTCCATAAAAATAAATTTTTTAGCGGCATGCAAATCTGAAAACATACTCACAAACTTTTCTTCACCTAAAGGAAAATATTCACAATTAGTATTTTGATATACCGGAAAACCGGAATTGTAGAGGAAATTAGCTTGTACTTTAGCTAAAGGATATTCTTCAATCAATTTTTCTATAAGTTCGGGGTCACGATATGTATATTGGTCAAATTTTTTTTGGATCCGATTGATTTTTATTTTATCTTTCTTAAACCTGGAACGTCTACCCCAAAGCAAATACAAACTCAGTCCGGCAACAGGTATTGCCAGAATCAGAATGCTCCAAGCTAGGACATATGATGCATTGCGATCTCGGTGGATCACAAATAACACAAAAATTAAACCTATGATTTCTAAAGTGGAATAAATCCAAAAAGCATATTGATTTAAATACCTGGCTATAGCTATGTTAAGTGGGATGATTGCTAAGATAACTAATAAGGCAAAGGCCAGCCGAATTAACCCCGGGATCTTAATGGCGTAAGCTCTGGTGTCAATTCGAGGCATAAGCATTTTTTGAAAATCAAGAGAATTATTNTTTATTTTCTTTTTATTACTATTTTTTCTGGGATCGGAAATTCTGTTCAATCAAAAAACCTCCTCAGACTCAAAATACACTCTTTAAAATACTGCAAACTGATTAATTATTTTCTAAACTATAAGCTGAAATAAACTCAACCTTATACCAATGTTATATATGATACGGTAAATTTCCAGTATTTAACATAGTGTATAATAACAGTAACAAGATAGATGAAGACTAAATCATGATTGTGTAAAAATGTAGGTACAATCAATAANTATTAACAAAAGCTGAAAGGGGATTATTATGGATTTTGATTTTAAAATGGTACATATGAATATTAATACGATGGATTTGGAAAAAGCAGATAAATTCTATCGCGAGAATCTTGGTTTAAAAGAAGCGCGCAGAAAAGAAGCTGAAGATGGCAGTTATATAATTGTTTATTATACAGATTCAAANAATGATTTTGAAATGGAAATAACTTGGTTACGCGATCGTAAAGAGCCGTATGATCTTGAAGATAATGAGATCCACCTTTGCTTTAGAACTGAAAAATATGATGAGGCTTTAGCATTTCATAGAGAACAAGGAGTAGTTGTTCTTGAAAATGAAAATATGGGTGTCTATTTTATTGAAGATCACGATGGTTATTGGATTGAAATTGCCCCTTACCGNGACTAGCTCTCAAAAAGATTAGTTTTTCAGTAAAAATGCTTATTTTTGGCAGTTAGGACAAAAATGGGTACTGCGTCCGGCAACTTTGATTTTTTCAATTGTNGTGTCNCAAACAGGGCAGAGATCGCCATCTTTTTGATAAACTGCCAATTTTAATTGGAAAAAACCTTTGTTGCCCAATCCATCAACATAATCACGAAATGAAGTTCCGCGATGNCCGATTGCTTCTGCAATNACTTCGCGGATTTTTTGATGCAAAACGGTTAATAGCTCCTCTGAAATTTCACCCGCTTTTTGATCAGGTTTTATTCCTGCTCGAAATAAACTTTCATCAGCATAGATATTGCCTATCCCNGCAATTGCTTGTTGATTTAATAACACACCCTTGATCGTACTACGCTTAAAACGTTGACAAATTTTTATCAGATAATCGGCTGTAAAATCATCACCTAACGGTTCCGGACCCAGAGTAGCATAACCTCGATCGCTGAATTCATTGCCGGCTGAAAACATAGTTACCCTGCCGAAACGTCTCACATCATTAAAATCAAGCGAACCGCCATTATTTAAAATAAAACGTACATGGGTGTGCTTGGCCGGTTCGACAATAGTATCTTCCAGTAAAAGTTTGCCTGTCATACGTAAATGAATCATTGCAACAATTGAATTATTCTCTGTAGTCGATTGTTCTGCTTTAGTTAAATCAAATAACAAATACTTACCGCGTCTTCTAATATCTTGGATTAACCAATCATTTAATGATAAATTTTCTTGATTAATCAATACATCCGGATGATAACAAATAATTTCTTTGATCGTTTGATTTTGAATTTTTTCAAGTAAAGTTCTGCGTATCGTTTCAACTTCCGGTAATTCGGGCATAATTTAATTTCCTTCTAAAGATTCTAAATCCTCTATCCATAATCTTACAACAGCATCACTCGGCATCGAAAAACCTTGGCGTGGCGACAAGGTAATTTTACTGATTATTGGTCCGTCAGGAGCTGCCGAACGTTTAAATTGATTAGCAAAGAAACGTTTATAGAATAGTTTAAGCCATTTGATAATAGTAATTCGGTCATATTTGGTACCAAATGTTTGCTCAGCAATAAAGAGGATTTTACGCGGGGCGAAGTTATAGCGAACAAAATAGTAGAGAAATAAATCATGCAATTCATAAGGTCCAATTATATGTTCAGTTTGTTGAGCAATCTTGCCTTGATCAGGCGGCAGAAGTTCCGGGCTGACCGGAGTTGCTAAAATATCAAATAAAATTTTCGCAAGATCTTTTTGCGATTCAGTTCTCAGATTATTGGCCATGTAATTTTTAGCTTCAAATTCAATTAGATGACGAATTAAGGTTTTGGGGATTCCTGCATTGAGATGATACATAGATAAATGATCTCCGCCATAGGTCACAAAACCAAGTGCGGACTCGGACAGATCTCCTGTTCCTAAAACAATACCGCCTCTTTGATTTGCTAAATCCATTAAGATTTGAGTTCTCTCTCTGGCTTGGGCATTTTCATAAGTCACATCGTGCAAATCGGGGTCGTGATTGATATCTTTAAAATGTTGTAACACTGCATCTGAGATAGAAATTTCAAGATAATTTGTAGCACAGGCTTCTGCCAGATCTCTAGTGTTATTATAAGTTCTTTTTGTGGTGCCAAAACCGGGCATGCTGACACAAAGAATGTTTTTATTATTTTTATTGAGAAATTTTTGGGTGCGAACAGCTATCAACAGAGCTAGCGTACTATCCAGCCCACCGGATAAACCCAAAATAACTTGGGGATTGTTTATATGCTCTAACCTTTTACGTAAACCTTGTGCTGCCATATCTAATACAGCATCAAAATAAGCTTGATGTTGTGTGACATCTAGAGGTAGAAAAGGGTTTTCCGGGAATTGACGATACAGTTCCTGATCTTTTTGCGGATCAGCAGTTGAACCATACCGTAAAGAATTTTCTGCCGGATTGTGAGGGGATCTTAATTTTATTTCGATAACTGAATTAGACTTTGCTTTTTCGAATGAGTCATTGTTGGAACGGCTTCTAATATAGTTTGACTGATCGGTATTCTTGATAATTTGTAAATCTAAATCTGCAATCATTAAATCAGGCTCATAGAGAGTTGTAGCAGCAAGCCTTGCACCTTGTTCAAAAATATAACTTCTACCTGAGTAAACATAATCAGTGGTAGATTCCCCATAAACCGGACTCAAATAAATAACCCCTGTTTGCCACAATTGGGTAAAAGAACTCAGATTTTTTTCTGTTTCTGCCTGATTTTCAATCAACTCAGGAGAAGATGTCAGTACAACATTTATATTAGGTGAAAAACTCTTATACGAATGATTTTTATATAAATCAGTCAGCCCTTGATAAACGGCTAAACTGAATTTTGTCTTAGTGTGTGTATCATCTATTAGAAGAATGCTATCGGGATTGAGTATAGGCAGATTATTAAGATTAATGCCGGATAATTCTGTGCCGGTAGCGAAATATTTACTCAAAGCGGAACTTGGCTCAGCAGGTAATAAGTATTTAGCATGCTGATATCTGCTCAGGAAATATAAAACTTTTACCAATCTGCCATTTATTTTTTCCGGGATAGTTAAGATAAGATTCAAATTTGTTTTCTTGAGTAGAGATTTGATTTGATCAAGTGCAGCTTTAGTTTTTTCAATTAGAATATCTTGCTTGAACAGATCCTGACAACTTGCTCCGGTTAATGAAAAATCTGGAAAGACCAGGAGTTCAATTTGTTCCTGTTCTGCAAGTCTGATTAATTGAAGATGTTGTTTCAAATTGAAATCGACTGCTGCGACTTTGATTTCAGGCGTAGCACCTGCAACTCTCAAATAACCTAATTCTTTCAAATTTGGTAAATTATCTATTTTCATAGTGAACTCCTTTTATGATCAATAAAATAACCGATTATATATAATTTATACTAATTTTCAAATGAAATATAGCATTTTGCATGAATTTAAGGCAAGAGACTTGTTAGGCGCACCTAATTAATGTTTAATACATTTTAGTTAGCCTAAACTAACAAATTAGAACAATACAATATGAATGGAGAAATAAAATGAAGAAGAATGTATTACTAGCATTATTGATTGTATGTGCAATATTTGCTTCTGCTTGTACAAAACTTGATGCTCAGAATGAAGCGGAAGTGCCAGAAACAGAAAAAGCAACTATTGCCGAAGCTGAAAAATTAATCATAAATGAAATTGAGGAAACAGATGGTGCTGAAGCTGAAGAACCGACAATTGAAGCTGTAGAGGGAATACCAACGGTGACCGGAACTACGACTTTTGTTGTAGATATTGTAAACCGTTTAGCGGAAGATTTTGTAATAACTGAGTTAATTGTTCCTGCCGGAGATGATCCACATTTATATGAACCGAAACCACAAGACTTGGAAAAGTTGACCAATTCAGATTTAGTCATATATCATGGCTTGCATTTTGAAGGACGGATGGTTGATGTTTTAGAAACAATGGGGCATCAATTGGCAAAAGATTTTCCTGCCGACGAAGTGGGTGTAATGGATGATCAAGGGGTTATGATTGTTGATCCTCATTTCTGGTTTAATATTGATCTGTATAAAAAAGCTGTGGAAAATGTCGCTGATTATTTATCTCAGATGTTGCCGGATAAAGCTGCTGATATAAATACCAATGCTGAAACTTATAAGTCTGACTTAGATCAAATGTTTGCATCCTGCCAAGAAAAGATGGATACCATTCCTAAACAATCTAGAATCTTGATTACGCCACATGATGCTTTTAATTATTTTTCACGTTCATTTGATATTCCGGTAATGGCACCTCAGGGTGTTAGTACGGATTCGGAAGTAGCGAACAAAGATATTCAAAACACAGTTGACTTTATTGTCCAGAATAAAGTCAAAGCGGTTTTTGCTGAAACCACAACCGATCCTGCCAGAATGGAAAAGCTCAAAGAAGCTGCTCAAGTTCAAGGATTTGAGGTCAAAGTAGTAAGTGGAGAAGGTAATGAACTTTTCTCAGATTCTTTGGCGCCAGCAGGTGAAGTAGGTGACAATTATATCGATATGTTCACGCATAATGTTGATTTGATTGTTGAAAATTTAAAATAAAAATTTATCCTTTTAAAAACTAATAATTATTTAACTGTTAGCCGGTATGGATTGAATGATCCATGCCGGTTAAACAAAAAGAAACTCTTGATCTCAATGATCAACTGAAATACTTAAGGAAGTAATACAAATGTCGCAAAATATTATTGTAAAAGTAGAAGATCTAACGATGGCTTATAATGAAAAGCCGGTTCTTTGGGATAATGATGTTGATATTGTTGAAAATTCACGTACTGCGATTATTGGACCTAATGGCGCAGGTAAATCCACGTTGGTTAAGGGAATACTCGGTCTACAAAAAACTCTCTCCGGTTATGTTGAAGTTATGGGTCAGCCGGTTAAGCAAGTCCAAAAGAAAATAGCATATATTCCTCAATCCAATAGTGTGAATTGGGATTTTCCAACAACGGCTCTAGATGTTGTTTTAATGGGACGTTATGTTCATTTGGGCTGGATCAAAAGACCCCGCAAGAAAGATCTGGAAAAAGCTGAACAAGCCTTGCAAAAAATAGGAATGCAAGATTATAAGAATCGTCAAATTTCTCAACTTTCGGGTGGTCAAAGACAAAGAGTTTTTATTGCTCGGGCAATAGCTCAAGATGCAGAAATTTATTTTATGGATGAACCCTTGGCCGGTGTAGATAAAAATACAGAAAAAGTAATAATTGATTTTTTGAAAAAATCACAAAGTCAGGGCAAGACCTCCATTGTGATTCATCATGATTTAAATACTTTAGCTGAATATTTTGACCATTTAGTAATTCTCAATAAAAAGATAATTGATCAAGGTCCGATGCAAACAACCCTAACGAAAGAGAATCTGGCTCAAGCAAATTTAGGTGGATGGTTAAGATAAAATTATGGATTTAAGCATATTAACAAGTTATACATTTTTAGTAGTTTGTTTCGGTACTATGATTTTAGCTTCTGTTGCCGGTATGATCGGCGCTGTAACAGTTCTGAAAGGGCAATCTTTGATTGGTGATGCGATAGGTCATTCCTCATATCCCGGAGTTATTATTGCCTTCATGATAGGTATGGCTTTGGATCCGGTATTGCTTTTGATAGGTGCAACGTTATCCGGAACATTAGCTTTTGTTTTAGTTCAGTTTATTGATGTGAATTCAAAACTCAATTTAGACGCAATTTTAGCTACAGTTTTATCGGCTTTTTTCGGCTTGGGTATGGTCTTAAAAAGTTATATTCAGGGACATCCAATTTATGTAAAAGTGCCCCAAGGCGGTTTGCAAAATTATATTTTTGGCCAAGCTGCCTTCATTAGATTGGTCGATGTTCAATTAATTTTTGTCGTGGCAATACCGTCAATTTTCTTGTTAATTCTCTTTTATAAAGAATTTAAACTTTTTGTCTTTGATGAGATTTATGCTAAATCGATCGGTCTCAGTCCGTCAATGATGTATATAATTATGGTCTTAATGATTATGGGTGTTATTGCAACCGGGCTGAAATTTGTTGGTGCTATCTTAATTTCTTCATTTTTGATCGTTCCGGCAATTACAGCAATGCAATGGAGCAATCGTTTTAATCGAGTTTTATTAATCGCAGCCGGAGTAGGTAGCTTTTCGTCTTTTATCGGAACTTATTTATCCAGCGTCTATGCCGGGATGTCTACCGGACCATCAATCATTTTAGCAATGTCATGTATTGCATTTCTATCTATGATCATTGGGCCACATGGTTTAATTGCTTCAAAAATACGTCGAAGAGAATTTTTGGCAGATAATTGATAGGTATAAATTATAAATATATGGGAGAAAATTAATAATGTTTAGTCAAATCTTGTTATTCAAAATTTCAGATATCTTAGACTACAATCAACAAATGTTAATCACTCTATTAATTACTGGAATTGCTTGTGCGATTCTGGGTTGTTTTTTAGTCTTGAGAAAACTCTCTATGATTACGGATGCACTGGCTCATTCAATTCTATTAGGTATAGTCTTGGCTTTTCTTATAACCAAAGATTTGAATTCACCGATCCTTTTTATCGGAGCAGGTTTATTTGGAATATTTACTGTTTTTTCGATCGAGCTATTGTCGAGCACCCGTTTGGTAAAAAGTGATGATGCTGTAGGAATCATCTTTCCTTTATTTTTCTCATTAGCAGTAATTTTGATCAGCACTTTTGCCCGTAATGTTCATCTGGATATAGATATTGTCTTGATGGGGCAAGTCATAATGATACCGTTGAATAACATTGAGATTTTAGGCATAATTATCCCAAAAGCCATGTTCTATATGTTATTAATGCTCGTGGCAAATACTTTATTGATCAGTATTTTCTTTAAAGAATTAAAAATCAGTACCTTTGATCCGGAATTTGCAACAATTGCCGGTTTCTCATCAAGTCTTTTGTTCTATGCCTTAATGACCTTAAGTTCATTTACAGCTGTTTCAGCCTTTGATGCGGTCGGTGCAATTCTGGTAATAGCTTTATTCATCGGTCCTGCTGCATCGGCCTATCTTCTAACTAAAGACTTAAAAATGATGCTCTTAGTTTCAATTTTATTTTCTGTTGCCAATACCTTTATCGGATTCTTCTTAGCTATGAAAATAAATGTTTCTATTTCAGGTATGATTGCGGCAATTACCGGAGCAACCCTGTTATTAACAGTTTTATTCAATAAAGACGGCATAATTACAGCAATTTACTTGCGCCACAAAAACAAAAAGGAATTTCGCCATGACTTATTGATCATGCATCTTGGTAATCATCAAACAGAACCTGATGCTGAATTGGAACTGGGTTTTGATACAANCAAAGACCACTTGCACTGGGATCAGGATGCAATAGAGCGCAGAACAACTCGTTTAATCGATCAAGGGCTCGTCTTCCGTGATCAAACCAGAAAAATCTATAGACTTACTGAAAAAGGTCAATTACGTTATAATATGATAAAAATTGATTATGGAATGTAATTTAGATAATTTTAACTTAGAAATAGCTTTAAATTAGATTTTGATTATTTATAGTTGAGGATCAATATAGAAAACCTTAGATAGACTAGAGTTATTAAAATAGCAACGAGATTGATAATGCAGATAAGCATTAGATAAAATTTGTAAAGAGAAGGCAATGAATTCCAGCAGAGAAGACTACATCATAGCAATTTATCGTTTAACTAAAAAGGCGGATTTCGTGAACAGCGTTACTATCGCTAATACACTGGGTGTTTCACGTGCTTCAGTCAGCGAGATGGTCAAAAAACTCTTAGCAGATGGATTGATTAATTTCGAACAGAATAAAATCAGCCTGACCGATGCAGGGTTAGACAAAGCCCGCAATGTGATTTCCCGGCATCGTCTTTGGGAATATTTTTTATCTGAAATTCTCAACTTGCCTTTGGACCAAGCCCATGCACAAGCGGATCTTTTAGAACATGTGACAAGCGATGCTCTTAAAGACGCTCTCAATGAGTATTTAGACTATCCAGCGGTCAGCCCCCGAGGCAACGTGATCTGGGATAATGTTGAGCAAGAAACCGAACCCGAAAAAGATTAAGCAGTATCATCTAAAACGATCACTCTTTTCCCAAGATTTTCTGAAAAAATTAAATTCACTTGGGAACAGCGGAAGTTGGGGGATGTTGCTCAATTCTCTAAGGGACGGGGATATACTCGAAATGATTTGAGACCCTCCGGCAAAGAAATAATACTGTATGGTTCGCTGTATACGGCATATCAAACTTTAATTACCAGTTCAAATTGTTTTGTGCATGAAAAAGATAATTCTGTATTTAGCACAGGGAAAGAAATAGTGGTTCCTTCGTCTGGCGAAACAGCAGAGGATATTGCCAGAGCAAGCGCTGTTCAAAAGGCAGGTATAATCCTAGGCGGAGACTTAAATATTATTCATCCTATAGAAGAAATTAATCCGATTTTTCTTGCTTTAGAAGTAACGAACGGTAGTCCAAAATACGAATTAGAGAAAATGGCTCAAGGAAAATCTGTGGTTCATATTCATAATAGTGACTTGAGTGAAATAGTGATATCTTACCCAGATCAATTGGAACAGAAGAAAATAGAGGTATTTTTTGCTGAAATTGACTCTATCATCACCCTTCATCAGCGTAAGTACAATAAGCTTTTTCTTTCTTTTAAATTAATCTGGATAATGATCTAATGACAAGATCAGTATCTTGATTCTCAAGTTCATGTATGATGTGTAGATATGTTTTTTGAGTTGTGGTCATACTAGAGTGACCAAGTCTTCTTGCAACGCTTGCAATTGAGACTCCTGCAAATAGCAATAAAGATGCATGTGTGTGCCGCAGTCCATGAATAGAAATAGTAGGAATTTTTAGTTTCTTGCAATATCTAAATAGGATGTTGTTTACAGTAGAATTATATACTTTACCATTTACAAAAATTGTACTACCGGCAGATAATGTTCTAACTAATCCAGCAAATTGACTAGTTGTTTGCCAATCAATTTGAATTTTACGGATTGAGGACTTGTTTTTTGTTGGCAGAAACCCTCCATTGCCTTTGTAATCCCAAGTTTTATTAACTGAGATTGATTGTTGTGCAAAATCAAAATCATTAGGTGTTAGCGCAAGTGCTTCAGAGAATCTCATTCCTGTTTTTGCAATTAGTAGAATAAGCCAATCCCAATTTATCTCATGATTCAAGTTCAAGCCATTTAATAAAGCATGAAGTTCAAACTGATTTAGATATTTTGGTTTTTTCTCTCTAGGTGTTTTGCCCTTAATAATAGCTTTTCTTGTGGGATCTCTATCGATTAATCCTTCATCGATAGCATCAAGAATCGCTCCCTTTAACTGATGATGAAAATCCATTGTGGTTTGACGTTCATGACTAGTTGCGTAGTCATTGAGTAATTGTTGATATGAATTTCGGTTTATTTCACTAATCTTTAGCTCTGGTGCCAATCTTTCCAGCCAAGTTTGAGTCATACGATATTTTGACATGGTTACATCTCTAATTGCGCCCTCTTTATATACTCTAATCCACTGAGCATAATAAGTTAAAAATAAATCTGTTCTATGAATTTGATTAAACACTTGCGCCACCTCTTATTTTTGTTCATTGTACTTACGCTGATGACGGGTGATGA
>JGI24708J26588_10001066_pt1 | contig 21733 bp, 17 predicted proteins | sample BioPla1DNA2_FD_26588 | JGI IMG/M metagenome (IMG submission 26588) | reverse complement strand
ATAATCCGGATATGGATTTTTACATCATAGGGGGAAAAGCGGATCTTTCTCATATAACGAAGGATTCAGTTAAGTTAAGTAGCTTTTTTATCAGGTCCTTAGTGACCTTATTCTCGGCATTCTACGCTTTCAGTTTTTAGATAGTTTGTCTAAACCCCGCGGTTTAACAGTAGTTAACTACAAAATATAATTTGTTAACTACCCGGTATTTTTCCCATACTAAAAGACTCAATTATGTATTCCGCTTCATCAAAAGAGTTTACGTCCATCATGGCTGATCTGAAAGAGGCTGCTCCTGGAAAATCAGAAAGATAAATCTTAAAAAACCTTTTCAGGATTGGGAAATGCCTGCCTTCACCCCAGGCCTTTTTAAACAGATCCAGGTGTAACCTAAGGGCTTCAGTTCTTTCCTTTATCCCAATGTCGATGTTGAATGGGTAGAACAGCCATGGATTTCTGAATATCCCTCTACCAAACATAATACCGTCAGTACCATATTTTGCAATCTTTTCATTAGCCTCTTCAAGGGAACTGACGTCTCCATTTCCTATAAGCTTGATATCGGGAGCTATTGCATTACGCAAGCCTACAGCTCTTCCTATCTCATTCCAGTCGGCTTCACCTTCAGACATCTGCTTCTGAATCCGTCCGTGGACTGTAATTGCATCCAAAGGCTGGCTAAGTAGATAGGAGATCCACCTTTCTGTATCTTTGTACTTAAACCCAATTCTGGTTTTTACACTCAGAGGTAAGGTGAGACTCTCTCTTGCTGCAGCTATTATCTCCCCGGCCTGAGTTTCTGAATCAATCAGTGCTGATCCACTGCCATGGGCTACAACATTCTTTACCGGACAGCCCATATTGATATCTATAGCATCAAAGCTGTATTCTTCCTCAATATACTTTAGTGCAGAACTGAACTTTTCAGGATCATTACCCCAAACCTGTGCAATAAGTTTAATCCCCAGAGTGTCGAGCAATTCACGCTCGCTGTCAGAGACCTTCAGACGGTAGCTTACTTTTTCCCTGCCAACAGGATGACAAAGTCCATCAACTGAAGTGAACTCAGTAAAAAGAATGTGGGGCAGACCAGGTGTTGAAATCCGCATAACCAGTTCCCTGAAAGCAGTATCAGTTACATCCTCCATTGGAGCTAGCATATAAAGCGGACCCTTAAGATCCTTCCAAAAATTACCGCTGCTTAGCATGCCTTTTCCCTCTTTTCTCCAATTACAGGTCGCAATTGGTTAAGTTGCTTTCTGTATTCCTTTTGGTGCCATGGGAAGCTCTTCATATTTGTATAGCATTCTTCACTGCAGCATCCTCCGTATTTTTCAGCACACTCGCTGCACTGAATTACTAGTTCATGGCAGGGATCATACCTACAATTCACATGCGTATCGCAAGGCTTTCCGCACTGATAACACTTACCCAGGACATGATCAGTAACTCTTTCTCCAAGTCGCTCGTCAAATACAAAATTCTTCCCTATAAAGCGTGACTCAAGGCCCTTCTGCCTTATCTCTGACACATAGGCTATAATACCACCGTGAAGCTGGTTTACGTCACTGAATCCGTGATGCTTGAGCCATGCGCTTGCCTTTTCGCAACGAATACCTCCGGTACAATAAAGTAGTATCTTTTTGTCTTTTTTGTCAGCCAATGTTTCTACAACATCTTCAAGTTCCTCACGGAAGGTTTCAGCATCCGGACAAATAGCATTTTCAAAACGGCCGACCTCACTTTCATAATTATTGCGCATATCTACAACAACTACATCTTCCTTCTGCGAAAGTTCGTGAAACTCAACAGGGGATAAGTGCTTTCCAACGTTTGTTACATCAAATGCACCATCCTCCAGTCCGTCGGCTACTATCTTGGGCCGTACACGTACAACTAACTTTATGAATGAGTACTTCGACTCCTCAATAGCCCATTTCAATGGCATATCCTGCAATTCGCAAACCGATTGCAGATATTCTAAAAAAGCATCAATATTATGTTCTGGAACATTCATCTGTGCATTTATTCCCTCATGGGCAACATAGATACGTCCTAGACAGGATAAACTGTCAAGGGCAAGATACAATTGATCCCTGAACTCTTTGGGATTCTCAATGTTTACATAGCGGTAAAAAGAGACAGTACGACGTCTGAATGATTCCGCCTGTAATCTTGCAAGCAGGACTTCCTTACTGTATTTATTATGGAGTTTCATTTGACTAAATTTTTGGCAAAGATAGAAAAAGGATAAATANATCCGAAATCCAGGTGTAATGTTGAGGGTTTTTGAACCACCAGCCAAACTGATTGTTTTTATTCAACAAGATGGCGTGATCCCTTCCTGCCGCTGTAGTCATGGCTGATTCAAACGGCTTTACTAAGGGTCACGCCATTTTTCATTGCTCTAAATTTGCAATTTTTTCTTAAATATAGAGGAGCTACAGATAATTTTACCATCTTTACCCCCTAATATTAAGACTGCTGTAAGTCATTGGCAGCAGGTCAGGAAAGACAGTAATGAAGATTAGGTCTGAAATAAACTACATTACACTTGTAGGGTTGTCGTTGAGCGTCGCTCTTGCTGCCGGGCATTCTCTGCCTGCAGATGCTGTAGTTTTATGCAGACATAATGCATTTGTATACCTGGTTTCCGATTGCAATCCTTATGAGGCTTTCTTTTCAAATTATTCAGCTATCACTGCAACTGTCTCAGACCTTGACGAGAGGAAGGGCTATACAAGGCTGAATAGAGAGTCATCATTACCTGATGGATTCAGAGCAATTAAGCTGGTAGTCAGACCTGAAATAAAGCGAAATCTGCAGCTTGAAAAACTAGTTGTTGACTGTGATTTTCAACCGCTTTATCATGCAGGACTTTATTTTAGTAAGATTCCATCTGTTATAACACCTGGCTGCTTTGGCTGGTCAGCCATAGCTTTAACATGTATCCCGGTGAGAGCCGGCCCCTCTACTGACTTGTGTTTTGCAATTCTTGCATAACATCTTCATTTTGTTTTAATTGTTAACAATGCCGGAACTGATTCCGGATATTTCATGTGTTATTTAATCCACTGATAATATGAGTATCGTAGGTAATATACTGTCAATGTTTCTGGGCAATAAGTCGGAAAGGGATATGAAGGAGTTAAAGCCCTATATCGAAAAGATACATGCCGTTTACCCTGGTATTAGTAGTCTTTCAAATGATGAACTGCGTGCCCGTTCAGCAGCCCTCAGACAAATAATTGCTGCATCTTATGCTGAAGACCAGGCCAGGATTGATGAACTTAAAGCCAGTGTTGAACAAACTCCTGACATCTCTCAGAGAGAAAAGATTTATGAAGAGATTGACAGGCTTGACAAAGATATCAAGGAAAAGATAGAGAACGCTCTCAATGAAGCTCTTCCTGAGGCTTTTTCCATAGTGAAGGAAACTGCACGACGCTTTGCTGAAAGCAAGGAAATAGAAGTTACTGCCAATGATTTTGACAGGGATCTGGCTACAAAATATGACTTTGTTACTATCTCTGGAGATAAGGCGGTGTACAAAAATTCATGGATGGCCGGAGGTAACATGGTTACCTGGGACATGGTACACTATGATGTTCAGCTGATTGGTGGTGTGGTCCTTCACCAGGGAAAAATTGCTGAGATGGCAACCGGTGAAGGTAAGACTCTTGTAGCTACCCTTCCTGTATTTCTGAATGCATTAAGTGGTCGTGGGGTTCATGTTGTAACGGTCAACGACTACCTTGCAAAACGTGACTCCGAGTGGATGGGACCAATTTATATGTTTCATGGTCTCAGTGTTGACTGTATTGATAAACATCAACCAAACTCCCCGGAACGTCGTAAGGCATATCAGGCAGATATAACCTTTGGTACAAACAATGAATTTGGTTTTGACTATCTGCGTGATAATATGGCTGTATCGCCTGACGATCTGGTACAGCGCATGCACAATTATGCAATCGTCGACGAGGTTGACTCAGTGCTTATCGATGATGCACGTACTCCTTTGATTATTTCAGGTCCGGTACCCAAGGGTGATGATCAGCTCTTTGTTGAACTGCGTCCCAAGGTTGAAAAGCTTGTTGAAGCACAGCGCAGGTTAACTACACAACTGCTAGCCGATGCAAGACAGAAATTAAAATCAGATGATTCCAAGGAACAGGAGGATGGTTTCCTACTGCTGCTTCGTTCATTTAAAGGTATGCCCAAAAGCAAACCTTTGATTAAGTTCCTTAGCGAACCCGGAATGAAGGCAGGAATGATCAAGATGGAAAACTTCTACATGCAGGAGAACAATAAGAATATGCATGTGGTTACAGATCCTCTGTATTTTGTAATTGATGAGAAGACAAACTCAGTTGAACTTACAGAAAAGGGTATAGACCTTATAACTGATACGTCTGAGGATTCAAATTTCTTTGTGCTTCCGGATATTGGTTCCGAACTGGCTACACTTGAGAAAGAAAATCTAAGTGATGAAGAAAAGCTCCAGAAGAAAGAGGAGCTGATGCAAAGCTATTCTATTAAGTCTGAGCGCGTACATACCATCAACCAGTTGCTCAAGGCCTACACAATGTTCGAAAAGGACGTTGAATACGTGGTTATTGACAACAAGGTCAAGATAGTGGATGAACAGACCGGACGTATAATGGAGGGCAGACGGTACTCTGACGGTTTGCACCAGGCTATTGAGGCAAAGGAAAGAGTAAAGGTGGAAGCTGCTACACAGACCTATGCTACAATTACCCTCCAAAACTACTTCAGGATGTATCATAAACTCTCCGGTATGACCGGTACTGCCGAGACAGAAGCAGGTGAGTTTTGGAACATCTACAAGCTGGATGTAGTGGTTATCCCGACCAACCGTCCTATACAGCGTGCTGACCTTGACGACAAGGTATATAAGACAAAAAGAGAGAAGTACAATGCAGTAATTGAAGAGATAGTTGCTTTGGTAAATGCAGGCCGACCTGTCCTTGTTGGTACTACATCTGTGGAAGTTTCCGAACTCTTAAGTCGCATGCTTAAGTTGAGGGGAATCTCTCACAATGTGCTGAATGCTAAGTTACACCAGCGTGAGGCAGAGATTGTTGCAGAGGCCGGTAAGAAAGGAGTAGTAACAATTGCAACAAATATGGCCGGTCGCGGTACCGACATCAAGCTGAGTGACGAGGTAAAAGCTGCAGGAGGTCTTGCAATCGTAGGTACTGAAAGGCATGATTCACGAAGAGTTGACCGTCAGTTGAGAGGTCGTGCAGGACGTCAGGGAGACCCGGGTTCTTCACAATTCTTTGTATCACTTGAGGACGACCTGATGCGTTTGTTTGGCGGTGACAGGCTAATAAAGACTATGGACCGTCTGGGTCTTGAGGAAGGAGAGGTGATACAGGCAGGCATGATTACCAAGTCCATCGAGAGAGCTCAAAAGAAGGTTGAAGAAAACAACTTTGGTATACGTAAGCGACTTCTTGAATATGACGACGTGATGAATGCCCAGCGTGAGGTAATATATACAAAGAGACGTCGCGCATTGTTTGGAGAACGTATGCATGTTGAGATCTCCAATATGATGTTTGATACTGTTGAAAGCGTTGTTGCAGACTTCAAAGATTCTGGTGATGTTGAGTTACTGAGAATGGAACTGATTCGTCTGTTTTCTGTTGAATGTCCCTTTGAAGAAGAAGAACTACATGAGATAAAAGCCAATGAGCTTACAGAAAAGCTTTATGAACTTGTTTGGGATAGATATACAAGAAGGAGGGAGCAAATTGGCAAACAGGCATATCCGGTGATAAAGAATGTATTCGAGACCAAGGGCGAGCTATACGAAAACATAGTAGTACCGATTTCTGATGGTCATAGAATATTCCATATTACTGTAAATCTCAAGAATGCATATGAAAGCGAAGGTCTTGATCTTGTAAAGGCATTCGAGAAGGCAATAATGCTTATTACTATTGACGAAGCATGGAAGGAACACCTAAGGGAACTGGACGACCTTAAGCAGGCTGTTCAGAATGCCTCATACGAACAGAAAGATCCGCTGTTGATATATAAGTTTGAGTCTTTCAACCTGTTCAAGACCATGATAGACAAGAACAACAAGGCCATTGTTGCTACATTGTCAAAGGCTCATATTCCTGTAAGAGACCCAAATCAGGTAAGACAGGCTGAACAAAGGCGCAGGGTTGACCTATCTGCACTCAGAACCCAGAAGGATGATCCTGGGGCTGGAATACCTGGAACTTCAAGAGCTCAGCAAGCTGAGAATCAACCCAGACCACAGGTAGTGCAACCTGTGAAAGCTGAAAAGAGGGTTGGAAGGAATGACCCATGCCCATGTGGAAGTGGTAAGAAATACAAACAATGTCACGGAAAACTTGAATAACCATAGCGTAATATGATTATTTTCAATTACATAACCTGGGCTCCGGACCCGGCACTTTTTTCACTAGGACCAGTAGCAGTACGCTATTATGGCTTGTTCTTCGCTATTGCATTTATTCTAGGTTACTATATTGCCGAGAAGATGTACAAGCGCGATAACGCACCACAGGAATGGCTTGACAAGCTTTTCATCTTTGTGATGGTTGCTACTATTATTGGAGCCCGAATGGGACACGTAATATTTTACGGCTGGGATTATTATTCTACTCATCCGGAAGATATTATTAAGGTATGGGAAGGCGGTCTGGCTAGTCATGGAGGCGCTGTGGGAATACTGGTAGCCGTTTTCATGTACTCAAGATTTGTAACCAAACGTTCCATGCTCTGGACACTTGACAAGCTGGTAGTTCCGGTAGCCTTGGGTGCTACTTTTATAAGGCTTGGAAACCTGATGAATTCAGAGATAGTCGGAAGCGTGACAACAGTACCCTGGGGCTTCGTTTTCCTAAAGGCGCACGGTTTGGACGACCCTACACTTCCAAGACATCCTGCTCAGCTATATGAGGCTTTATGTTATCTGGGTATCTTTATACTGTTGATGTATATGTATTGGAGACGTAATGCATCTGAAAGACCAGGACTGATGTTTGGCACTTTGCTTACAAGTGTTTTTGGCTGCCGTTTCCTTATTGAGTTTGTCAAGGAAAACCAGGAAGCCTTTGAAGACAGTATGCTTCTGAATATGGGACAGCTTTTAAGTATTCCTTTTATTATATTGGGTATTTACTTTGTAAATAAAGCACTTAAGAGTCCAAAGGTTGAGACACTTATAATTGAAAACAGAAGAGAACGACGCAATAAGAAATAGTAGAGATGAAGGCTGATATTATTACTATTGGCGACGAACTCCTTATTGGTCAGGTAGTGGATACCAACTCTGCCTGGATAGGACAGGAACTGTCAAAAGCAGGTATTTCAGTTCACCGCATCACTTCAGTTAGCGACAAAGAAGACGAAATACTGGCAGTGCTTAAAGAGACTACAGAAAGGTCTCCAATAGTGCTGATAAGCGGTGGTTTAGGGCCAACAAAAGATGATATTACAAAAGCGGCCTTGTGCCGCTTTTTCAATACAAAGCTGGTATTTAATTCGGAGGTGTATTCGGATGTGGAGACTTTCCTCAAAGGGAGGGTTCACAGCATTAACGAACTCAACCGTACTCAGGCCATGGTTCCTGAGTCATGTACGGTAATCAGAAATATGGTAGGAACAGCCCCAATTATGTGGTTTTCCACCCCAAAAGGTGTTCTTGTTTCAATGCCCGGTGTTCCCTCTGAGATGAAGCATGCAATGAGTACAGAAGTGCTTCCAAGGCTTATCAAGGCATTCCCAACAGAGGCCCTAATACATCGTACTATTCATGTGTTTGACATACCTGAATCTATTCTAGCCGAGCACATAAGTGAATGGGAGGAGAGTCTTCCGGACTGTATCAGACTTGCATATTTGCCTTCACCGGGAAAGATTAGGTTAAGGCTCAGCGCAAAGGGAAGTGAAAGAAAACAGTTGGAGGAAGCAGTTGATAAAGCGATAGATCAACTTTATCCCCTGATTGGAGATAATATCTTTGGTTTTGACGACCAGAAACCAGAAGAGGAGTTGATAAGACTCCTTAAGGCCAAGTCTGCCACAATTGCCTGTGCTGAAAGTTGTTCAGGAGGTTATCTATCCCATTTGTTTACATCAATTCCCGGTGCTTCAGAGGTGTTTAACGGCTCTGTAGTTGCCTATTCAAACAGTGTGAAAGCAGGTGTACTTGGTGTGGATACTGGCCTGATTGAGCAACACGGTGCTGTAAGTCGCGAAGTAGTCGAAGCTATGGCACAAGGAGCTATCAGGATTACAGGTAGTGATTATGCAATATCAACCTCAGGTATTGCGGGCCCAACGGGCGGTAGTGATGAAAAACCTGTTGGTACAGTTTGGATCGCATGGGCTTCAAAGGATAAAGTACTGAGTCGCAGGTTTTTGTTTGGAAAGGGACGTGAGCGGGTTATTATGCGCACCGCCGATGCCGGTGTGATTGTTATGAAACAGTTGCTGGAGAAGGGAGAGCTTTAATCTAATATGACGGATAAAAAGCATAAAAAAGCAGAAAAAGAGCGAAATTATGCTTGCAAGTATTTGGTATATTGAAAAAAAATCGCGTATTTTGCGCTCTGTTTGAAAAACGTAGATAAAAGCGATATAGAAATGTCAAATGTTTGTGAAATAACCGGAAAGAGCTTTATGATCGGGAACAATGTTTCCCACTCAAAAAGACGTACCAAAAGGAGGTTTAATCCGAATCTTTTCAACAGGAAGTTTTATCTTCCCGAAGAAGATCGTTGGGTTAGCCTGAAAGTATCTGCAACCGGCCTGCGCTATATCAACAAGGTTGGTATTCATGCTGCTATCAAATCAGCAAAGGAAAAAGGATTTTTGAGAACAAAAATATAATAGGGGGTAGAAAAAATGGCTAATAAAGGTAAAGGCAACCGCATTCAGGTCATACTGGAATGCACTGAACACAAGGAAAGCGGACTACCCGGAACTTCCAGGTACATTACCGTTAAGAATAGGAAGAACACTCCCGACAGGATGGAACTTAAGAAGTACAATCCTATCCTTAGGCGTGTAACAGTACATCGTGAAATAAAATAAAGATATTAAGTCATGGCAAAGAAAGCTGTCTCCAAACTGCAAATAGGTGCAGGAAAAGGATATACAATGGTTATCAAGATGGTAAAGTCACCTAAAACCGGTGCTTATACTTTCCAACAGGATATTGTGACCAATGATAATGTAAAGGACTATTTCAACAAGAACTAAAGTTGAAATCCCTGAAACTAATTAACAAAGCCTTCCCCACGGAAGGCTTTGTTGTTTATAAATAGTTATATTTGCCACTGTTTCAGTCATCAGAATGCTGTGACCTTACTTCTGCCCGGTTGCAGTGATTAAAACAATTCAGAATCATGGGATTATTCAGTGCTTTTAACAGGTCCAAAAAGGAAAAACTAAATGAAGGCCTTTCCAAAACCAAGGAAAGCGTATTGCAAAAGATCACCCGTATGGTGGTTGGTAAATCCAAGGTGGATGAGGATCTATTGGATGAGCTTGAAGAAGTTCTGATTAGTTCAGATGTTGGTGTAGCCACAACAATCAAGATAATAGAGAGGATAGAGGCAAGGGTTTCGCGGGACAAGTATGTTAGTGCCTCAGAACTCGATCGTATCCTTAGGGAAGAGATAAAGGATCTGTTAAAGGAAAACCGGAATGGCATTGATGGGGACTTTGATATTCCTGAGAAAGCAAAACCATATGTAATAATGGTTGTAGGTGTCAATGGTGTTGGTAAGACTACTACGATCGGTAAACTGGCTCATAAGTTTAAAAGTGCAGGGAAAAGTGTTCTGCTAGGTGCCGGAGACACCTTCAGGGCTGCTGCTATTGATCAGCTTGAGATATGGGCTGACAGGGTCGGAATAGACCTTATTAAGCAGAAAATGGGGGCAGACCCGGCTTCAGTAGCCTTTGACACAATATCATCGGCCAAAGCCAACAATATTGACGTTGTTATTATTGATACGGCAGGTCGTCTGCACAACAAGACCAACCTGATGAACGAGCTTACAAAGATAAAGAATGTGATGCGTAAGATCGTTCCCGATGCACCACATGAGGTATTGCTAGTTTTGGACGGATCGACAGGCCAGAATGCCTTCGAACAGGCTAAGCAGTTTACCTTGGCCACAGAGGTCAATGCACTTGCAGTAACCAAACTTGATGGAACCGCAAAGGGAGGTGTCGTAATAGGTATCTCTGATCAGTTTAAAATACCCGTAAAATACATTGGAATTGGTGAAGGAATAGAGGATCTACAGGTATTTGACCGTGAGGCCTTTGTCGATTCCCTCTTTGGAGAATAGTATGAAAAAGAAACGTGTGGATGTAATATCCCTGGGATGTTCAAAGAACCTGGTTGACTCAGAACTCCTTATCAGGCAGTTTCAGGCTGGAGGATACCTGGTTGAGCATGATCCGTCCCAGCCCGGGGGTGAGGTGGTGGTGATTAATACCTGCGGTTTTATTGGCGATGCCAAGGAAGAGTCTATTGAGACCATTCTGGATTTTGCTGAAGCCAAGAAGCAGGGAAAAATACGAAAGCTCTTTGTTATGGGCTGCCTATCGGAAAGATACAGGCAGCAACTGAGTGTAGAAATCCCCGAAGTGGATAAGTTCTATGGGAAATTCGACTGGAAGAGGCTTATTAGTGAGATGGGGATGCCCTACAGGGCAGACCTTAAAAATGAACGCTCACTTACTACACCGGGCCATTATGCCTATTTAAAGATATCTGAAGGATGTAACCGCAATTGTTCCTATTGCGCTATTCCACTGATTACTGGAAAACACACTTCAAGAAGTATGGAGAGCATCCTAAAAGAAGCCACTCTGCTGGCTTCCAAAGGGGTAAAGGAACTTCAGGTAATAGCACAGGATCTGTCTTATTATGGTCTGGACCTTTATAAGGATAAGAAACTCCCCGAACTAGTTCAGATGCTCTCAGAAATAGAAGGTATTGAATGGATTAGGCTGCACTATGCATACCCTGCAGGATTTCCAATGGAACTACTTGATGTGATGGCAAGCAATCCCAAAGTTTGCAGCTACCTGGACCTGGCTCTTCAGCATATTTCGGACAATATGTTGAAGATTATGAGACGCAATGTAAGCAAAGAAGACTGCATCAATCTTATTAAACGAATGCGTGAGGTGGTTCCAGGAATGCATCTGAGAACTACCATGATAACCGGTCATCCAGGGGAGACAGAAGAGGATTTTAGGGAACTTAAGGACTTCGTTGCCGAAATGAAATTCGAACGTCTTGGAGTATTTCCTTATTCACATGAGGAGGACACCTATGCATATAAAAACTACGTAGACGATATCCCCGAAGAAGTTAAGCAGGAAAGAGCAGAGGAGATAATGGAACTGCAAAGTGGCATCAGTCTTGCCCATAATGAAGCCAAGATCGGCAGAGTAATGAAGGTACTTGTTGATCGTAAGGAAGGAGAATACTGGGTGGGTCGCAGCGAATTTGACAGTCCTGAGGTTGACCCTGAAGTGCTGATAGACAGTTCTGAAGATCTTAACATTGGATCTTTCTACAATATACATATCACAGGAGCAGGAGAATATGATCTGATAGGTGAGGTGAGGTAAATTAATCTACCTGCTTGTACGGCTGCAAAAAATAAGATAGATTTGTGTCTATGGAATACATTGTATCGGCACGAAAATACAGACCAGGCACCTTTAGTTCGGTAGAGGGTCAGGAGAATATTACCCAAACCCTTAAGAATGCTATAAAAAATAAGCAACTGGCGCATGCATATCTGTTTTGCGGTCCCCGTGGTGTGGGAAAGACAACCTGTGCCAGAATCTTTGCAAAGACGATAAACTGTGAAAACCTGGGGCCGGACTTTGAAGCATGTAACGAATGTACTTCCTGCAAGGCCTTTAATGAAAACCGCTCCTATAATATCCACGAACTTGATGCAGCAAGCAACAACTCTGTGGATGATATCCGTCTGCTTATTGACAAGGTAAGGGTTGCCCCGCAGATGGGCAGGTACAGCGTGTATATCATCGACGAGGTTCACATGCTGTCATCAAGCGCATTCAATGCCTTTCTGAAAACCTTGGAAGAGCCACCGGTACATGCGATTTTCATACTTGCAACAACTGAAAAGCACAAGATACTTCCTACCATACTTTCTCGCTGTCAAACCTTTGATTTTAATAGGATTACCGTCGAGGTTGCAAGTAAATATTTAAGACTTGTAGCACAGAAAGAAGGAGTTGAGATAGAGGATGAGGCCCTGAATGTTATAGCAACCAAGGCCGATGGAGCAATGCGTGATGCACTGTCTATCTTCGACCAGATAGTTGCTTTCTGCGGTCGCAACATCACTTACCAGCAGGTAATTACCAATCTCAACGTGCTGGACTATGACTATTATTTCAGGCTAGTTGATGCTTTCCTGAAGGAAGATACTACATCAGCATTGTTGATATTTAATGAGATATTAAACCGTGGCTTTGATGGCAGTCACTTTATTTCCGGACTTAGCAGTCACCTGCGAGACCTTATGATGTGCCGTGATCCACAAACTGTAGCTCTCCTCGAAGTCGGTTCTACAATAAAGCAGAAATACTTGGATCAGGCTAAGAACTGTAGCAACGACTTTCTGTATGAAGCACTAAAGCTCTGTAATGAATGCGAAATGAATTACAGGCTTGCACGAAACAAAAGACTCCAGGTTGAATTCACGCTTTTATCCCTCTCGAGGATATTAAGCGAAAAAAAAAAGCTTCTGAATTAGCTAAAAAGGCGGCTGCACAGGCATCCGCCGGAGCCTCAGCACCAGCAAATCCATCATCTTCTGGAGCAACTACTCAGCCGGGATCTGTCCCAGGAGGAGGTATTTCAAAGCCATCAGCCGATAGTGGCATTCCTTCACGACGGGGAATTAGTGCCCCGTCACTCAAGGACCTGCTAAAGAATCCTGAGGCAACATCACAAAGCGGGAAACAAGCTGAACAAACGTCACAAGATAGATCAGCATCTTCTGCAAATAAGTCAGTTGATCCAGAGAACTTGCAGAAAGTCTGGGATGAGTATGCAGCAATAGTTAAGTCTGAGAATACAAGACTCTCAATTATTCTTTCCAATTACAAGCCCACACTTAAGGGACCTAATATTATAAGTCTGCAACTTTCAGCTCCAATTCAGGCAGAAGAGATAATGAATTCAAAGCAGGACCTGATGGCTTACCTGAGAGAAAAACTTAGTAACGAGACCTTAGAGTTGACCGTAGTTGTCAATATGGAGGAAAAAAGTACCCAAAAGCAGGCCTTTACTGCATCTGAGAAGCTGAAGATAATGATGGAGAAGAATCCTTCATTATCACTACTAACTCAAAAGTTCAATCTCGATTTGGAATGAAAAACCGGGGCGCTTCAACATTTTTAACCATTTGTTTGTTAATACCACCGGATATAAGTTATTGCCAAACTTTGAATCAGTAAAACATAAACCGATGAGTAAAATTAAAGTAACAAATCCGGTTGTAGAACTGGATGGTGATGAGATGACCCGTATCATCTGGAAGATGATTAAGGATCAACTGATCTTACCTTATCTTGATCTGGATATTAAATACTATGACCTGAGTATTGAAAACAGAGATGCAACAGATGATAAGGTGACTGTAGAAGCAGCCAATGCTATCAATAAGTACAACGTAGGTATCAAGTGTGCCACAATTACTCCCGATGAGAAACGGGTAGAGGAGTTTGGTCTTAAGAAAATGTGGAAATCACCCAATGGTACAATTCGTAACATTCTTGGCGGCACAGTATTTAGAGAACCAATTATTATCAACAACATACCCCGACTGGTTCCCGGTTGGGAAAGACCTATCTGTATCGGACGTCACGCCTTTGGTGACCAATACAGGGCTACAGACTTTGTGGTAAAGGGGAAAGGAAAGCTCGAAATAAGCTTTACACCTTCTGATGGTGGTGAAGTTCAGAAGTACGAGGTGTATAATTTTGATGGAGACGGAGTGGCAATGGCCATGTTTAATACCGATGAAAGTATTACCGGCTTTGCTCACAGTTGCTTTAATATGGCCATAAACAAGAAATGGCCACTATATCTGTCAACCAAGAACACAATTCTAAAGAAATACGACGGTCGCTTTAAGGATATCTTCCAGGAACTATATGAAACTCAGTACAAGGCTAAGTTTGAAGAACTTGGAATAAGCTATGAACACAGGCTTATTGACGATATGGTAGCTGCTGCTCTGAAATGGGATGGTGGTTTTGTTTGGGCCTGCAAAAACTACGACGGTGACGTTCAGTCAGACACTTTGGCTCAGGGCTTTGGTTCACTGGGACTTATGACCTCAGTGCTGATTACTCCGGATGGCAAAACCATCGAAGCAGAAGCAGCCCACGGTACGGTAACCCGTCACTATCGCATGCATCAGCAAGGCAAGCCAACTTCAACAAATCCAATTGCATCAATCTATGCTTGGACCAGAGGCTTGGCTTTCAGGGCAAAACTTGACGGAAACAATGAGCTGGCTAGGTTTGCAGAAAACCTAGAAGCTGCATGTATTGAAACTGTAGAGAGTGGAGTAATGACAAAGGACCTTGCCCTTACAATACATGGAGCCCAGCTTAGGGATAATCACTATGTGACCACTGAGAAGTTTATGGAAGCTATTAAAAAACAGCTGGACAAAAAACTGGCACAGTAAAACACAGATACACAAGAATTAATACCAGCCTTAGAACCTGAATAAGGACTAAGATTGAGTAATAAAATTAGTAATCTGGTTTCAGATATTCTTTATGTTATTATCAGGTGGCAGTATCTCGCGATACTGCCACTTTTTTTTCAGGACATTCATCTCTTGTGAGCCTAACTTCTTGTAGTACCTGCTCCTTTACCGTCCATCTATCATCTACACTATGGTTTTTCAGATTGAAAATCATTAAGGCAAATTCAGCCTGCTTACTGCATTGACAGTGCGATTCCACGGCTTCTGCCTATAAAAATGCAGTTAATCCAACTAAGCTAAACCTGTTTCCTTTTTTAAAATGAAAATAAACTAGGGGTCAGAACTAATGATCTTAATGTATTTTTTCATTTATAACAACACTTTTAATTATTTTCGGACATCAAAACAAAAATCAATAATTGTTAACCAAAGCAATTTCATTAAAGGGATATTCATCATGAACCTAAACTCAAAAAGCAGCATTAAATTCTATAGTGGAGAAGAGATTCCGGTAGAACTGCACAAGGTCAGGATAGTTCAGAAACTACACCTGAGGCCCATTGACGAACGTCTGGCCGCCATACGGGAAGGGGGCTTCAATACATTTTTACTAAGTACCAAGGATGTGTTCCTTGATATGCTTACAGATAGCGGTACCAATGCAATGAGCGACAACCAACTGGCATCCATGCACCATGCAGATGATGCTTATGCAGGTTCTCAAAGCTTTTACAGGATGGAGTCCGCCATAAAGGAAGTATTCGGTAAGTCACTTGTTTTGCCGGTTCACCAAGGTAGAGCAGCTGAGAATATTGTAGCAAAGGCCTTTGTAAAACCAGGGGATGTGGTACCGATGAATTACCACTTTACTACAACCAAGGCGCATATCGACCTGAATGGAGGTGAAATTGCAGAAATTTTTACTGATCAGGCACTTATAGTAAAGAGCAATAACCCTTTTAAGGGAAACCTGGATATTGAAAAACTCAAAGCCCTTATAGCAAAATACGGAAAAGAAAGGATTCCTTTTATCCGTCTTGAAGCATCAACCAACCTGATTGGTGGACAACCTTTCTCTATCGCAAATATGCGTGAGGTTCGCAAGGTGGCTGACCAACATGGCATTATCATAGTGCTGGATGCCAGTTTGATAGGAGAGAACGCCTGGTTTATCAAACAACGNGAAGCTGAATTTGCAAATTCAAGCATTAAGGAGATACTTCAAACCATGTGCGGAATCTGTGACATAGTTTACTTCTCCAGCCGCAAGGTTAGTTCTACTCGTGGAGGTGGTATCTGTACCAACAACAAGGAGCTCTTTCTCAAGATGCGTGACCTTGTACCTCTGTATGAAGGCTTCCTGACCTATGGTGGAATGTCNGTAAGGGAAGTAGAAGCCATGGCTGTTGGTTTAATCGAAACAACCGATGAAACAGTTATCAGCCAATCACCCGGGTTTATCGACTACACGGTTAAGGAGCTTGACAAACTCGGTATACCTGTAATTATGCCAGGTGGTGCTCTTGGGGTACATATTGATGCAATGCAATTTCTGCCTCATATTCCTCAGACTGAGTATCCCGCAGGAGCCCTTGCCGCAGCCTTTTANATAGTATCAGGTTGCCGGGGTATGGAACGTGGTACAGTATCTAGTGTAAGGGATGAGAATGGTAATGATATACTTTCGGATATGGAGTTGCTTCGTCTGGCCTTCCCACGTAGAGTATTCACTCTGTCACAAACTAAGTTTGTTATAGACCGCATGCACTGGCTGTATAAAAACAGGGACCTGATCGGTGGACTTAAGTTTGTTGACGAACCCAAGGTACTGCGCTTCTTCGTTGGAAGATTGGATGCTGTGTCCGACTGGCCTGAAAAGCTTGTCGCAAAATACAAGGCAGATTTCGGAGATAGTCTGTAATTCTGCCTGCCCTGGACTAAAAATTGTGAACGGCTGCCTCCCATGAGGCAGCTGTTTTTTTTATCATTATTTTCTATGTTGATTAAACAACAGTTATGACATAAGTAGGGATAGAATTCTAAACTATCCAGCAAATTAAATATAATCAGTTGACAAACAACCAGATAAAATACGATATTGTAGCATTGGTTTTTATGTTGTACGATTCTGATAGAAACGACATTCGAAGCAAAAGGACAAATTTTCTTATTCCAAGAACAAAAATCTGATAATGCTGTTATTANAGTACGAAAATAAGGCAGAGGGCGACACGACGGTATTTCGTGAAGCTCTNTCAGAAAATAAAACGCTAATTAGGAAGAGAGAAATAAAAACATTAAGAACAAAATCAATTCAATATGTCAACATTTGATTTAGTAATGCCCAAGATGGGTGAGAGCGTTGAAGAAGCAACCATTACAAAGTGGTTTGTCAAAGTCGGCGACACTGTTGAAGAAGATCAGGTGCTACTTGAGATAGCAACTGACAAGGTTGACTCGGAAATCCCTTCTCCCGTAGCAGGGGTTATTAAGGAGATCAGATATGAAGTCAATGCCCTCGTACCCGTGGGTGAGGTTATTGCAGTAGTAAGCCTTGATGGAAGTGGGGTTGAAACACCGGAAACACCTAAGGCAGAGAAGGCTGAAGAGGCAGCAGCACCAGCTGAAACCAAGGCTGAAGCAGCACCTGCAGCAGCAATAAGCGATGCGAAGGGCGATTATAGCAGTAGCGACCGATTTTATTCGCCGCTTGTAAAGAGCATTGCTAAGCAGGAAGGTATTTCGCTGAGCGAACTTGACAAAGTAAAGGGCAGTGGTAAAGACGGTCGTCTTACAAAAGATGACTTGCTTGAATACCTCAAGTCAAGAGGTAGTCAACCGACAACTCAAGCTGCAGCACCCAAGCCAGCTACCACACCAGCATCTCCAGAAGCTCCATCTCGTCCCGCTGTAAAGGCACCTGAAGTTAAGGCCTGGGATGGCGACGAGGTAGTCGAAATGGACCGTATGCGTAAGCTGATAGCAGAGAATATGGTATTGTCAAAACAAATTTCCCCACACGTTACCTCAATAGTAGAGGCAGATGTTACAAATCTTGTATTGTGGAGAAATAAGTATAAAGACAAATTTGAAAAGAAATACGGTGAAAAGCTGACCTTTATGCCGGTATTCACATGGGCAGCAGCCAAGGCATTGCGCGACTATCCGGGTATTAATGCAGCAGTAAGTGGTACAAACATAATCTATCGTAAGAATGTAAACGTTGGTATTGCAGTTGCACTTCCTTCAGGTAACCTGATAGTTCCCGTTGTCAAGAATGCCGATCAGAAGAATATCGTAGGACTGGCAACAGATATTAACCGTATTGCTGTACAGGCAAGAAACAACAAGCTTTCACCCGATGATATCCAGGGAGGCACCTTTACAATAACAAATTTCGGTTCGTTTAAAAACGCTATAGGTACACCTATTATCAACCAGCCTCAGGTAGCAATTCTTGCAACAGGTACAATTGAAAAGAAGCCTGCTGTACTGGAAACTCCTGCCGGTGATGTGATAGCAATCCGCCATAAGATGTTCCTGTCGCTCTCGTACGACCACAGAGTGGTGGACGGTGCCCTGGGAGGTTTCTTCCTGCGAAAGATCGCCGATTATCTGGAGCAATGGGATATTGACACAGAAGTCTAAACTGAATAATTCAGGTGCAGTAGCACCTGAATTATTAGTATTAATGAGGTTGAAAAGCAAAAAACTACATAACAATTATGAAAAGTAACGTTCCTGTCAGGTATTCAATTAAAAAGACTGATAAAGACACGCTTCTGAAGTGGTACTATCTGATGTTTCTCGGACGTACCCTTGATGAACGTGCACCCAATTATCTGAAGCAAGCCATAGGTTGGTCTTACCATGCTCCGGCTGCAGGCCATGATGGTATACAACTGGCTATTGGCCAGGTTTTCAGAAAAAATAAAGACCATTTATTTCCCTACTACAGGGATCTTGTAACCGTTGTTTCAGCTGGTATGACGGCTGAAGAGATTATACTTAACGGTATTTCAAAGGATGCTGATGTAGCAGGTGGCGGACGACATATGTCAAACCACTTTGCAAAACCATCCTGGAACATACACAATGTTAGTAGCTGTACCGGTAATCACACCCTTCATGCATCAGGACTTGGTCGTGCACTTAAGACCTACGAAGAAAAAGATGCTGTGGTTATTAGCAGCCAGGGTGAGAGTTCCGTATCCGAAGGCTACGTTTACGAAGCCATCAACGGTGCTTCAAATGAGCAATTACCGGTTGTTTTCGTATTTCAGGACAATGGATACGGGATATCTGTTCCAAAGGAAGATCAGACAGCAAACCGTAAGGTTGCCAAGAACTTCGAGGGCTTTAAGAACCTGCGCATAATCTATTGTAATGGTAAGGATGTGTTCGATTCAATGAATGCAATGACTGAAGCTGTTGAATGGACCAAGAAGGAACAAAAACCATCTATAGTACAGGCCAATTGTGTTCGTATCGGTTCACACAGTAACAGCGACAGACATGAGCTTTACAGAGACGAAAACGAACTAAGCTATGTGAAGGAATATGACCCCTTAGCAAAGTTCAAACGTATGCTGTTGCGCTACAAGAGAGCTACAGAAGAAGAATTAAAGGAAATCGAGGACAGGGTGGCTCAGGAGGTCAAGGCAGCTCACAAAGCAGGTATGGCTGCTCCACACCCAAGTCCGGAATCTATATTTGATTTCGTTGTTCCTGAGCCCTATCCAGCTGCTAAATACCCTGATGGTTTACACAGCCACGAAGGTGACAAAAAGAAGCTTATTGAGGCTCTAAATGAGACCCTTAAAGCTGAGTTCCACCATAATCCCCACACCTATATCTGGGGACAGGATGTGGCAAACAAGGACAAAGGAGGAATCTTCAACGTTACCAAGGGAATGCAACATGAGTTTGGCAAGCGTAGGGTTTTCAACGCCCCGATCGCTGAGGACTTTATCATGGGTACAGCCAACGGAATGTCACGTTTTAACAAGGATATCAGAATTGTTGTTGAAGGTGCAGAATTTGCAGACTACTTCTGGCCTGCTATGGAACAGTTTGTGGAGACTACCCATGAATACTGGAGAACAAAGGGACAATATTCACCAAATATAACTGTACGTCTTGCATCCGGAGGTTACATAGGTGGGGGACTTTATCACTCACAGACCATTGAAGGGGCATTGACAACCTTCCCTGGAGTTAGGGTAGTATATCCCTCTTTTGCTGATGACGCAGCAGGATTGTTGAGAACTGCCATCCGTTCAGAAGGTCTTACTCTCTTTCTGGAGCCTAAGGCACTATACAACTCACCCAAGGCAGCCACACCATTTCCTGATGACTTCGAAGTACCCTTTGGTAAGGCAAGAATCAGGAGAGCAGGTAGTGATATGACCATGATTACTTATGGAAATGCTACTCACTTCTGTCTCGAAGCAGCNGAAATTTTGGCAAAAGAAGGCATTGCAGATATCGAAGTACTTGACCTTCGTTCACTTTCTCCGCTGGATACAGAAGCAATTGTAAATTCTGTCAGGAAAACTGCCAGGGCAATGATAGTACATGAAGATAAAGTGTTCGGAGGATTCGGTGGTGAAGTTGCCGCTACAATTGCTGATATTGCGTTTGAATACCTTGATGCACCAATCAAGAGGGTAGGTTCAACCTATACGCCTGTAGGTTTCAACCGTATTCTTGAGGCAGCAATTCTTCCAAACACCGACAAGATACTTAAGGCAGCCAAAGAGCTCCTCCAGTATTAGTATATTTTGTTAAATAAGATCAAACATTCATTATATGAAGAAGGTAGGTATATTTTACAGCTTTCGCTCCGTAAAGACCAAACAGCAGGTCAAGAAGCTTATTAAGCATCTGGGGGAAGAAAACTGTGAGGAAATAGATGTGGACATTGCCACAGTTGAAGATTTCAGGAAGTTTGACAACTTTATTTTTGCAGTTCCAACATGGTTTGACGGTGAACTACCCAACTATTGGGATGAGTTTCTGCCTGAAATAGAAGAGGAACCTCTAAAAGGCAGGAAATTCGCCATCTTTGGCGGAGGAGATCAGAAGAAATATCCGGAAAACTTCGTAGACGGAATAGGCATAATGGCCGAATTCGTTGAAGAANACGGTGGTAAAGTTGTTGGTTATACATCTGCCAAAGGCTATGANTTTGANANCTCCAGAGCCCTTAGAGGCGATAAATTCTGCGGTCTGGCTTTGGATATTGAAAACCAGTCAGCTTTAACCAGCGATAGGATTGATAAATGGGCAGAGCAACTCAAAAAAGAGTTCAACTGACATAGTATCTACTTAATGTATGCAAAGGGCATCCCACCAGGATGCCNTTTTTTTTGCAATACANAGTCATATTATAGCTAATGAATACNCACTAGCAAACCCAAATAGGAGCGGGCAGGGGTATTTACAAATGTAACCCAACGAGAATAGCCTTAGGAATTACGCAAAAAGACATATACAACCACAAGAAATACCAAGCTATAAATCTCAATATCAATTCATTAGATAATATATATAAATAGACACTTCAACGACTTAGTAAAATAGAACGTATAAAAATACAAAATAGCGTAAATACGGGTCGTAATAACGTATTATATCATTAATATCCAGTATTATAAATGCCTTATATTAAGTAATACTTAAATATACAAGCATTGCCATTCCAGGATCCTGAAAATCAGCAGTGTTTTGCAGCAATAAGACAGCCATTAATTCCCAAAGGCGGTTTATAAACCCTGGATTCTGCGGTTATTAAACAGTTTTACTCATTTAGAAAAACCCTCAGATACAAGAGAATAGTTTGGTTTATATAAAGTGCTGGAGATACTATCAAAAGTGTGACTCCAGGAATATTTAAATATGTCGCATACATGCAACATATGTAAACA
>JGI24708J26588_10001063_pt1 | contig 21765 bp, 16 predicted proteins | sample BioPla1DNA2_FD_26588 | JGI IMG/M metagenome (IMG submission 26588) | reverse complement strand
CCATATTTTCAAATTGGGTACCAGATATAGTGAGAGTATGGGAGCCACCTATCTTGATGAGAATGGGAAAGAACAATTAATAGTGATGGGCAGCTATGGTATTGGTATAAGCAGGCTGGTAGCTGCTGCTATTGAACAGAACCATGATGAAAAGGGTATCATCTGGCCGAAGGTCATTGCGCCATATCAGGTTATAATCCTGGCTCTGGGTGAGGATGAGGAAGTTGTAAAAGTCTCAGAAGAACTTTACCGGGAACTGGCCGCCAGAGGTGTGGAGACCTTACTGGATGACCGCAAGGAAAGGCCAGGAGTCAAGTTTAATGATGCCGATTTAATCGGTATTCCCCTGCGTATTACTATTGGTGCCCGCTCCCTGAAAAACAATCTCATAGAAGCCAGGGTCAGGAGAACAGGAGAAGAAATGCAGATAGGTTTGGAGGAATCAGTGGAGAGAATTATTGAGATACTGGACAGAATAGAGTAAGTGATGTGGAATGAAAATTACAGCCTTAATCCCCGTTTATAATGAAGAAAATACCATTGAAGGGGTTGTCAGTGCACTTAAGAATAATCCGCTGATAGATGAAATACTGGTTGTTGATGATGGCTCTACCGATGATAGTGCAGACCTGGCCAGAGGAATGGGCGTATGGGTTATCAGCCTGGGAGAAAATCAGGGAAAGGGAGCTGCCCTGGAGCGGGGCATAAAGGAGATCCAGAGTGATATTATCCTGATGCTGGATGGGGACCTGGTAGGATTGGATGATATACATATCCAGCAGTTACTTGATCCGGTCCTGAATGATGAATGTGATATGACTGTTGGGGTTTTTTGCCATGGCAGGGGAGCGACAGATCTGGCCCAATTACTGGCCCCCCATCTTTCCGGCCAGCGGGCGGTAAAGACCAGTATCATAAAAGATATAGAAGGCCTTTCCGACTGTGGTTATGGAGTGGAGCTGGCCATAAATGAATATATAAAGAAAAAGGGCCGGCTGCAATATGTTGAATTACCAGAACTGACCCATGTGATGAAAGAGGAAAAACGGGGATTTATAAGGGGATTTCAGGACCGTCTCAAAATGTATTCTGATTTAATCAGGATAAGATTTGATAACCTGAAGAACAGATGAATTTAATGAGGGATAAAGATGATTACAGCAATCAAAGTTGATAATGATTATTCCCGGATAATTAAATATATCTTGCTGGATGAAGAAAAAAAGGAGTGTATTTTGATATTAACCGGCCAGCAAGATGGAGAAGAGCTGGATGGAATTAAAGAAGAATTGAAGGATATGGTGGGCGGTGCCTATCAGATAATTGCCCTGAACAGGCTTTCCAGGGAGGATGAGCTCTTCTTTCTCTGGCCTCATATAACGGAGATACTCCAGGATAAATATTCCTACATCAATGGTTTCCTGGAAAGAGCCCGCCTGGAATTGAAGGGAAACAGGCTCCTGATAGAGGTAGAAACAAACCTGGCCTATAAGCAGTTAAATGATGAAAAGGTCAGGACCTTTATTGAGAAGGAACTGGCAGGCCTGCTTGATGAAGAAATAGTTCTGGAAGTCAAAAATGGAGATCTATTGAAAGATATCCCCCTGGAGATAGACAAAAAAGAGCTGGAAAANAAATTTCTCAAGAGCAGGAGGAAGAAACCAGCAGAGAAGACTGTCTCAGATAATGGTATAATCTATGGCAGGAAAATCTCTGCGGATAAAACCCACAGGTTGAATGAGATCCAGGGGGAGATAGACCATATTGTCGCAGAGGGCCTGATTTTTAATCTGGAAGAAATAAAAAGCAGGAGGGGTAATTCCTTTTACCTGATTGATATAACTGATTACAGTAATTCCATCACAGTGAAATTATTTCCCAGAAGAAATAAAAATCTGGAAGGGGAATTGAAAAAAGGCCGCTGGATCAGGGTTGAGGGGTATGTGCAGAATGACCAGTTCTCCAGGGAACTGGTTTTGATTGCCGACCATATAAATGATATAGATGATTTAATTGAGAGACGCCAGGACCTGGCGGAAGAGAAAAGAATAGAGCTTCACCTGCATACCAAGATGAGTGCCCTGGATGCTGTTGTAGATGTGGGAGAGGCCATTGCCAGGGCTGCTGAATGGGGCCATCCGGCAGTTGCCATTACTGACCATGGAGTTGTACAGGCTTATCCTGATGCCTATTGGGCAGGGAAAAAACATGGAATAAAGATCCTCTATGGTCTTGAGGCCTATCTGGTAGATGATGGTGAGGATATAATCTATAGGCCCCTGAAGGGGAAAATCCAGGACTTTACCTATGTGGTCTTTGATTTTGAGACAACAGGCCTGAACAGCAGGAATGATGAAATAATAGAAATTGGTGCTGTCAAGCTGAAAAAAGGCAAGATAATCGATGAATTTTCTACCTTTGTCAGGCCTGTCAATCCTGTACCGGCCAATATAACAAGGCTTACTGGAATCACCGGGGAGATGGTCAAGGATGCACCAGCAATAGAAGAAATTATAGATAGTTTCATAGAATTTATAGGAGATGCCGTCCTGGTTGCCCACAATGCCAGTTTTGATTATGGCTTTTTGAAGAGTGCCCTGAAAAAATGCGGACGTTCTTATCTGGAAAATCCTATCCTGGATACCCTGGCCCTGAGCAGGGCTCTCTATCCAGGATTTAAAAATCATAGATTGAATACCCTATGTGAGGAATTGGGTGTCAGCCTGGAAAACCATCACCGGGCTGTTGATGATACCAGGGCTACAGCAGAACTACTGACTATAATGCTGGCCCGGGTGAAGGAAGAGAAGATAAGCAAGCTGGAGGATATCAATAAACTAAGTAAGAATATAGATTGGCGGAACCTCAGGACTTATCACCTGCTCGTCTTTGCCAGAAACAAGGATGGACTGCGGGACTTATATAAACTGGTATCCAGTTCACATATTAAACACTTTTACAGGGTGCCAAGAATCCTGAAAAGCGAACTAACCCATGTCAGGGACAATCTTTTGATTGGTTCAGCCTGTGAAGCCGGGCAGTTATACCGGGCCATCCTGGAAAACCAGGATGAACAGGAAATCAATAAAATTGTCCGCTTCTATGATTTTCTGGAAGTACAGCCTCTGGCAAATAATGCCTTCCTTATCGGAGAAAAAGTAGAATCAATTGAAGAATTGAAAAAAATCAATAAAAGGATATACCAGCTGGGTAAGAAATATAGAAAACCGGTTGTGGCTACTGGAGATGTGCACTTTCTGGATCCTGAAGATAGTATCTTCAGGGAGATACTCCAGGCAGGCCAGGGTTATGAGGAATCAAGCCAGGCTCCTCTTTATTTCCGGACAACAGAGGAGATGCTGGAAGAGTTCTCCTATTTTGGTGAAGAGATTGCCAGAGAACTGGTCATAGATAATCCACGGAAAATCGCTGACCTCTGTGAGGATATCCAGATTATCCCTGATAAGCTCTTCACTCCGTCCATAGAGGGGGCAGAGGAGGAGATAAAAAACATGACCCTGAACAGGGCCAGGGAATTATATGGAGACCCCTTACCGGAGATAGTCGAAAAACGGCTGGATAAGGAATTAAATTCCATCATCGGCAATGGTTATGCGGTTATCTACCTGACTGCCCATAAGCTGGTGAAAAAGTCACTGGAGGATGGTTATCTGGTTGGTTCCCGGGGTTCTGTTGGATCTTCCCTGGTGGCCACCTTGACGGGGATAACAGAGGTAAATCCCCTGCCGCCCCATTACCGCTGCGGTAAATGTAATTACTCAGAGTTTATAACTGACGGCTCTGTTGGTGTCGGGCCTGACCTGCCTGATAAAAGATGCCCGGAATGTGGGGAAAAACTGGAGAAGGATGGTTTTGATATACCTTTTGAGGTTTTCCTGGGCTTTGAGGGAGATAAGGTACCGGATATCGACCTGAACTTCTCGGGAGAATATCAATCTTCTATCCATAAATATACAGAACAGCTCTTTGGTAAAGACCATGTTTTCAGGGCCGGGACTATCTCCTCTATTGCAGAACGTACGGCCTATGGTTTTGTCAGATCATATCTGGATGAACGGGGATTAATGGCAAATAATGCGGAGATTAAGAGACTGGTCAAAGGCTGTACTGGTGTCAAGAGGACTACCGGCCAGCATCCTGGCGGACAGATTGTTGTCCCTGCAGATATGGAGATTTATGATTTTACGCCTATACAGAAACCGGCCAATGATTTGGAATCAGATGTTCTTACTACTCATTTTGATTTTAACTCTATTCACGATAACCTCTTAAAACTGGATGTACTGGGCCATGATGACCCTACTATAATCAGGATGTTACAGGATCTGACCGGTGTCTCACCCTTTGATATCCCGTTAGATGATCCGGCAACGATGGCAATCTTTTCCGGCACAGAAACCCTCGGTGTCAGCCCAGATGATATTGGAACAAGTGTGGGGACGCTGGGGATTCCTGAATTTGGCACCAATTTCGTGAGGCAGATGCTGATGGATACCAGACCTACTACCTTTAGTGAGTTGGTAAGGATCAGTGGTCTTTCTCATGGTACAGATGTCTGGCTGAATAATGCCCAGGATTTAATCCGGAATAAGGTGGCCAGATTGTCTGAGGTCATTTCAGTCCGTGATGATATTATGAATTATCTAATCCTGAAAGGGCTGGAGCCGGCCCGTGCCTTTAAGATTATGGAAAGTGTGCGTAGGGGCCGGGGGCTGACTGAGGAAGAGGAAGTATACATGCTGGAGAACAATATACCGGAGTGGTATATTGATTCCTGTAAAAAGATTAAGTATATGTTTCCCAAGGCCCATGCTGCCGCCTATGTTATGATGGCTTTCCGTATCGCCTACTTCAAAGTCCACCATCCTGAGGCCTTTTATGCTACCTATTTTACAGTAAAGGCAGATGACTTTGATGCCAAGATTATCTGCCAGGGCCGGGATTTTGTCCAGGCTGAAAGGCAGAGGCTGGAGGCCAAAGGTAATGACCTGACTGCGAAGGAAAGGAATGTCCTGATTATACTGGAGGTTGTCCTGGAAGCCATGGCCAGGGGAATCAGGTTTACAAGGGTGGATCTCTACCGCTCAGACATCAGGAGATTCCAGATTACTGAGGAAGGGTTGCTGCCTCCATTGATTAGTCTGGAAGGCCTGGGTGAGAGTGCTGCCCAGAACATTGCTGCCAGCAGGGAGGGCTATGAATTTACCTCCATTGAGGACCTGGTAAACAAGACCAGGATAAGCAAGGCAGTTGTTGAAGTGATGAAAGAACACGGTGTATTAAAAGGCCTGCCGGAGAAGAATCAACTTTCCCTCTTTTAAGAAATATAAATACTTGCAAGTATTGAGAGAGTATGGTAGAATTACTATAGAAGTTACAGTATAGAATTTGCGAAGGAGTGGGATAAGTCCCACTCCTTAATTATAATAGGATTTCCTTTTTTATTTCTTCTCTCTAGAAATGAAAATAAAAGAAATTCCGGTAAATAATAAAAATGTATTATCTACATATAATATTCTTCCATAGAATAAGAAAGGGGTATTTTTATGAGCAGGACTGTTGATATAGTGTGGGAGCTGGCTGAGCCTATTGTGGAAGAGGAAGGCCTTGAGCTGGTGGATGTTGAATATGTTAAAGAAGGTCCGGATTATTACCTGCGGGTTTTTATTGATAGGCTTGATGATAATTCTGTCAGCCTGGAAGATTGTGAAATTGTAAGTAATCGTTTAAGTGAAAAACTTGATGAGGTGGATCCCATTGAAGGCAGTTATATCCTGGAGGTTTCATCTCCGGGGGTAGAAAGGCCTTTGAAGAAGATAGAAGATTTTGACCGTTTCCAGGGGAGTCTGGCTTATGTAAAGACCTATGCTACCATCGATGGGATGAAGGAGTTTACCGGGATTATAGCCGGTAGAGGAGAGGAGAAGGTACAGTTGCAATTAAAAGGTAGTGATGAAATTATAGAGATACCTTATTCAAGCATAGCAACAGCCCGTTTAGCAGTTGAATTTTAATTATTTTTTATCTATCAAGCTTTTAGTAGTGTGGTAATAAGGAGGAATGGGAGAGTGAATCTGGAATTATTAAATGCACTGGATGATATTGTAAAAGAAAAGGGTATTTCTAAAGAAATCTTGCTGGAAGCCATTGAATCTGCTTTGCTTTCTGCTTATAAGAAGGATTATGGATCCAAGGAAAATGTCCGGATCAGTATGCAGAAAGAGACCGGACAGGTACAGATATTTGCCAGAAAAGAAGTAGTGGAAGAGGTAAGGAATGAGGCCCTGGAGATTTCCCTGGAAGAAGCCAGGGCTATTAATACGACCTATGAACCAGGAGATATCGTTGAGATTGAAATTACTCCTGATGATTTTGGACGTATTGCTGCCCAGACGGCCAAGCAGGTTGTGCTGCAGAGAATCCGGGAAGCAGAACGGGATGTCATTTATGAGGAATTTAAAGAAAAAGAAGATGAACTGATTACCGGACTGGTACAGAGGATTCATAATAATAATATCTACATTGACCTGGGGAAAACTGAAGCCTTACTCCCACCGTCAGAACAGATACCTGGTGAGGTATACCAGATTGGTGACCGGATTAAACTCTATGTTGTGGAGGTAAGTGCTGAGACTAAAGGACCCAGGATTCTGGTTTCCAGGACTCATCCAGGCTTGCTAAAAAGGCTTTTTGAAGTTGAGGTTCCGGAGATTTTTGACGGAATCGTAGAAATTAAAAATATTGCCCGGGAGGCAGGAAACAGATCAAAGATTGCTGTGCATTCATATGATGAGAATGTGGATCCAGTAGGAGCCTGTGTTGGCCCCAAGGGGATGAGGGTTCAGGCAGTGGTTGACCAATTGAACGGAGAGAAAATCGATATAATTGAATGGAACGAGGATCCGGCAGTTTTTGTTGCCAATGCCCTGAATCCGGCAGAGGTTACCAGGGTAATCATCTATGAAGAGGAAAAGATTGCTGAGGTAATTGTTCCTGATTTTCAATTATCCCTGGCTATAGGGAAGGAAGGACAGAATGCCCGTCTTGCTGCTAAATTGACCAGCTGGAAGGTGGATATAAAGAAAGAATCTGATTATGTAAAAGAGGCTGGAAAAGCAGATGAAACTGTTGGTGAAGAATTAAATGAAGAAGTAGAAGTAAATGAAGAAAGAGAAAGAGCCGGAGAAGGTAATGAAGTGCTGGATGAAACAACTGAACCTGAAAAAGATAGAGAGGATTCAGAGGAAGTTTAAGTAGTAACCTGATTGGGAGGGAGAGCAGATGGCTAAGAAAGTGCCAATCCGTAAATGTGTCGGCTGTGATGAGAGAAAGTCTAAATTTGACCTAATCAGGATTGTTCATAATAGAGATGATAATACAATCAGTATTGATAAAAAAGGTAAGGCTCCCGGCAGGGGTGCCTATATCTGCCCTGATGTAGAATGCCTGCAAAAGGCCAGAAAGACCAACAGGATTGCCAGATCTTTAAAAATATCAATTTCAGATGAAATCTATGAGAATCTAATAAAGGAGATTGATATGATGAAGGATTAATATTTTTTGGAGGTGATATTTATGGCAAAAATACGTGTTTATCAACTTGCCAAAGAAATGGAAATCAGCAGCAGCGAATTACTGGAAATCTTAAATGACCTGGATGTGGATGTTACCAGTCATATGAGTACCATAAAGGAAGAGACGGCAGAATTAGTGAAAGGAATGTTTGCGGAAACAAGGGAAGATACAGAGGAAAAGAAAAAGGATACAGTTGCCAAAAAGGAGAAAATAAGAAAAGGCAGTAAAAAGGATGAGGAAAAAGAAGAAAAAAAGGTAGTTGAAAAGAAAGAAAAGGGCAAAAAGGGTAAAGAGAAAAAAGAGGAGAAAAAGAAAATTAAAACAACAGTTATAGAGATAGAGGCACCCCTGACAGTTAAAGAATATGCTGAGCTTGTCAAAAAGCCAGGTAATGAGATTGTAAAGGCCTTGATGGGTTTAGGATTAATGGCTGGTCTCAATCATTCACTGGATGAAGATACCATAGTCATGTTAAGTGATGAGATAGGGGTTGAGGTTGAACTTAAAGGTAAGGCAAAAGATGAAGAAGATATGGATAAATTCCTTTATGGGCCAGTAGGCCCTGATATTGTTGACAGGGAAGAAGATCTGGAACCTAGGCCGCCTATAGTGACAGTAATGGGTCATGTTGACCATGGTAAAACATCTCTGCTTGACTATATCAGACAATCCCGAGTGGTAGAACGGGAGGCAGGCGGGATTACACAGCATATCGGTGCATATCAGACAACTGTTAATAATAAAAAGATAACCTTTATTGATACACCAGGCCACGAAGCNTTTACAGCCATGAGGGCCAGGGGAGCCCAGGTTACGGATATTGCTATCCTGGTTGTAGCTGCTGATGATGGTGTCATGCCACAGACCATAGAGGCCATAAACCATGCCAAAGCAGCAGATATCCCCATTATCGTTGCCATCAATAAGATGGACCGTCCTGCTGCTCAACCCGATAGGGTCAAACAGCAATTGGCTGAACAAGGATTGATAACAGAAGACTGGGGAGGAGACACTATCTGTGTCCCTATCTCTGCCCTGAAGGGAGAGAATATTGACGAATTACTGGAAATGGTCCTGTTGGTGGCAGAGATGGAGGAGTTAAAAGCCAATCCCAAACGTTATGCTGAGGGAGTTATAATTGAATCAAAACTTGATAAAGGCAGGGGCCCGGTTGCCACTGTATTGATCAGGAATGGTACCATGAAGGTTGGAGATGCCCTGCTGGCCGGTCCGGCCTGCGGCAGGGTCAGGGCCATGTTTGATGATAAGGGTAACCAGGTTAAGGAAGCGACCCCTTCCATGCCAGTTGAGGTATTGGGCTTTGCAGATGTACCCAATGCTGGTGACTATGTACAGGTCCTGGAGGATGAAAGAGAAGCCCGTCAGATAGCTGAAACTAGAAGGCAATATATCCAGGAAAAAAGCCTTAATGCTGATAGCAGGGTTTCCCTGGAAGATCTTTATATGCAGATTCAGCAGGGTGAAATTAAAGAACTGAATGTCATCATCAAAGCTGATGTACAGGGTTCCATTGAAGCGTTGACTGATTCTTTCTTAAAACTTGGTAATGAAGAAGTTTCAGTTAAGATAATCCATAGCGGAGTTGGAGCAATCAGTGAGACTGACGTCAATCTGGCCAGTGCCTCCAATGCAGTTATTATCGGCTTTAATGTAAGGCCTGATTCCATGGCAAGAAAAATAGCCGAGAAGGAAAAAGTGGAGATCAGAACTTACCGGGTCATCTATCAGGCTATCGAAGATCTGAAAGATGCCCTGTCCGGACTTCTTGATCCAGAGTTGAAGGAAGAAGTAATCGGCAGGGCAGAGGTCAGGGATACCTTCAGGATACCTGGTATTGGAGTTGTAGCCGGTTTATATGTTACTGAAGGCATGATCAGTAGAAATGCCCATGTACGGCTCCTGAGGGACGGAGTGGTAATCTATGAAGGCAATATTGCTTCCCTGAAAAGATTTGAAAATGATGTCAGAGAGGTTAAGGAAGGCTTCGAATGTGGTCTTGGTATAGAAGGATATAATGATATCAAGATTGGTGATGAAATGGAAATTTATATAATCAAAGAGATTAAGAGATCTCTATAAAAGATAATAAAACCTGGTAGGTGGTTTAAATGGCAAAGATGCGTGCTGAAAGATTAGCTGAGTTAATTAAAGAGGAAATCAGTAATATAATCTTCAGGGAAGTCAAGGACCCGAGGATAGGTTTTCTCTCCATAACAGATGTGGAGGTAAGCGGGGACCTGCGTAATGCCAATATTTATGTCAGTGTTTATGGTAAGGAGGAAGAACGGAAGTCAACTCTGGAAGGCCTGGAAAAGGCCAAAGGCTTTATCAGAAAATTACTGGGAGAGCGGATTTCTGTCTATCATACACCGGAATTAAATTTCCGTTATGACCAATCTCTGGAGTATGGTGCCTATATAAATAAATTACTGGAAAAAGTAAAAGAAGAGGATGAAAACAAAGGAGATCAATAAAGATGGTTTCACTGGAGCAAATAAGAGAGGAAATGCTAAAGTGGGATAATTTTATCCTGATGGGACACGTGGATCCTGATGGAGATTGTATCGGCTCCCTCTTTGCCCTGAAATGGTATCTGGAATCTATAAACAAATCTTCCCTGGTTTTATTAACAGAAGAACTGGCTGAAAAATATGCAATACTTGGTATTAAAGATAGTGATTACCGGCTCTTTCAGGATTATTCATTGACGGCCAGGGAAGATACCTGTTATATTGCCCTGGATGCAGGGAATTCGGATAGATTGGGTGCCGGGGAAAAATTAGTTGATCGGGTCTTTTTAATCAACATGGACCATCATGTGGATAATCCTCTTTATGGAAAATTAAACTATGTCAATCCAGAAAAAGCAGCAGTAGGTGAAATAATCTATGACCTGATTAAACTGGATGAGGAGTATCAGCTGAATAGAAAGATTGCTACTGCCATTGCCACTGCTATAGTATCTGATACCGGAGCTTTCCGTTACCAGAATACCAGTTCCGGTGTCTTTAGAATCATGGCTGAGTTAATGGAAACAGGTATAGATGTTTACGGAATAAACAGGGCCATGTTTTCAAATTACCATTATAGTGTCCTGAAACTACTGGGCCAGGCCCTTTCTTCCCTGGAAATATCTGCAGATGGAAAGGTTGCCTATCTGCGGGTGGAACAGGGGATGTTAGAGGAGAGCGGGGCGGAAATAAGTGAAAGTTCTGGCCTGGTTAACTATGCCCGGGATATTTACGGGGTAGAGGTAGGGATATCCTTCATCGAAGAGGAAGAAAATATAACCAGGGTCAGTTTTCGCTCCAATGAATACTGTCCAGTTAATGAGGTTGCAGCATATTTTGGAGGCGGAGGCCATCCCCGTGCTGCCGGTTGTACTATTAATAAAGGCATTGATCAGGCAGTGGAGCTGGTCCTGCAAAAGGTGAAGGAATATGTCTGAAATTACTGGTATAGTCAACATCAATAAGCCTGCAGGTCTCACTTCTTATCAGGTTGTAGCTGAAGTAAAGAAAATATTGTCCTGTAAAAAGGCAGGCCATACCGGTACCCTTGATCCTGCAGCAAAGGGAGTTTTACCCGTCTGCCTGGGAAAGGCCACAAAAATAATCCCCTTTATTCCTGAAGAAGAAAAGGAATACCTGGCTACAATCACCCTTGGCCAGACCACCGATACCCTGGATGCAGAAGGAAAAATCCTGGAGGAAAATGAAGGATGGCGGCAGCTGGGTCTGAGGGATATTGAGATGGTTTTGCAGAAATTTATTGGGGATATTGAGCAGATTCCCCCCATGTATTCGGCAGTACACCATGAGGGTATAAGGTTGTACCAGCTGGCCAGGGAAGGTAAAGAGGTGGAGAGGAAGCCCCGCCAGGTTCAAATCAAGGAGCTGGAACTACTGGACGTAGAGCTGCCACAGTTCAAAATACGGGTTTTGTGCTCCCCGGGCACCTATATCAGAACCCTGGCTGCAGATATTGGTGAAGAGCTGCAGGTAGGAGCCCATTTGTCTGAACTGATACGAAGCAAATCGGGACCTTTCAGTATCAATAAGGCTGTCAGCCTGGAAGAGCTGAGAAATACAGGCAGGGAAAATATCTTACCTGCAGATTATCCCTTAAATTATCCCATGCTATACATAAAAGAGGAAGCCCTCAATTTTGCCAGAAATGGTGTGACCTTATACAGGCATAATTTTCGGGAGATACCCGCTGAACTGAGGAAGGATATAAAGAAAGACAGGCTAGTTTCCGTTTATTATGAGGATATCTTGATCTCTATCAGCAAGATATTTTTTAAAGATAATAATCATTTTGAATGTAAACCACTACGGGTTTTAAATATAGAAAGGAGCATTCAGAAATAATTTTCTATCCAATTGTTGCTATGCTAAAAACAGGTGATGCTTTATGGAAGTAATAAAGAGTAGTAATTTTAACAATGTAAATACTGGTCCCATGGTACTTACCATCGGTGTCTTCGATGGATTGCACCTTGGGCATCAAACTATTATCAATAAAGCTAAGGAGATTGGGAAAGAGAAACAGCTCCCTGTCGGTATCTATACCTTTAATCCAAATCCATTGAAGGTATTAAAACCTGCTATTGCTCCCAGGGCAATCCTTTCTACACGGCAGAAGATAGAATTGTTATCCAGTTTAAATCTGGATTATTATCTGGAACAGAAATTTACCCTGGAATTTGCCAGTATTGTATATGAAAAATTTGTCAGGGATTATTTGCTGGAAAAATTTAACATGCTTCATCTGGTGGTTGGAGAGGATTTCAGCCTTGGTTATAAGGGTGAGGGGACTCTGGATAAACTGCAGAAAATAGCTGAAACTGCTGGTTTTGAAATCACCTGTGTGGAAAATATTAAAATAGGGGACAAAAGGGTTTCCAGTACTTTGATCAGGGAATTAATAGAAAAGGGAAGGGTAGAAGAGGTCCCTGAATACCTTGGCAGGTATTACCGTCTGGACGGTAAGGTAGTCAAGGGAAAGGGAAGGGGAAAAACCATGGGTTTTCCTACGGCTAATATGAAGCTTGATGAGGATTATGTCCTGCCTCCAGAAGGTGTTTATGCATCCTATGTACTGTATAAAGGGGAAAAATACCGGGCTGTTGTGAATTTTGGTAATAATCCTACCTTTCCAGGCTCTGATTTTACCATAGAGGCCCATATCATGGATTTCCCTGCCAGGGATATATATTTTGAACATCTTTCCATTGAACTGGTCCAGCGCATCAGGGGAGAGATGACTTTCGAGAGTTCTGATGAATTGGCAGAACAGATTAAAAAAGATATTCTTTACACAGAAAATCTTTTATGTTAAAATTAAANTGATAAGCCATTAGCTAGGTTTTTGCGTTCCTCCAACGCATTTCTTGGCTTATGGTGTTTAATAAGGATAAGGAGGTGAAGGGTATGTTAACTAAAGAAACTAAAGCAGAAATCATTAAAGAATATCAACTCAAAGAAGGGGATACAGGATCACCAGAGGTTCAGATTGCCCTTTTAACTGCCCGGATTTCTTTGCTTACCGAACATTTAAAGGTCCATAAAAAGGATTACCATTCCCGTAGAGGGTTATTAAAAATGGTAGGTCAGAGAAAAAGGTTATTAAAATATCTTAAGAACAAGGATATTAATCGTTACCGCGAACTAATCTCTCGCTTAGGAATTCGCGGTTAAAGGCGATTAGTAAGAGGATTAAAGAGCGGTTATTACCGCTCTTTCTCTTAATTGTCTACAGCTAAACTTACATATGTTTTCTTGTAATTATTTATGATATAAGCAGAAATGGACATAATAATAAAGTAATAAAGGAGGTTTTTTTTATGTACAAATCCTGGGAAATAGAAGTAGCCGGAAGACCTTTCAGGATTGAAACAGGTAAATTAGCTAAACAGGCCAATGGTGCTGTTCTTATGAGTTATGGAAATACCACTGTACTGGTAACAGCGGCCATGTCCGAACCCCGGGAAGGTATTGATTTTTTTCCATTAATGGTTAACTATGAGGAGAGGGAGTATGCTATTGGTAAAATTCCAGGCAGCATTACCCGCAGGGAGGGTAAACCAAGGGATGTAGCTACACTGGCAGCCCGCCTGATTGACCGCCCCTTACGCCCTCTATTCCCCGATGGTTTCAGACACGATGTGCAGATAATCTGTACAGTGCTTTCGGTCGATGGTGACTGTGAACCTGATGTGCTGGCAATGAATGGTGCTTCAGCAGCCCTGATGCTGTCTGATATACCCTTTGGTGGTCCTATAGCCGGTGTTAAGGTTGGCCTGGTGGATGGAGAATTTATTCTGAATCCTGGAGAAGAAGACAGGGAGAAAAGCCAACTGGATCTTGTAGTGGCCGGTACCAGTGAAGCTGTTCTGATGGTTGAGGCAGGTGCCAATGAGATCCCCGAAGAAAAGATGATAGAAGCTATTGAATTTGCCCATGAAGAGATTAAGAAACTGGTTGCTTTCCAGGAAGAGATTGTGGCAGAAGCAGGTAAGGAGAAAATAACCTTTGAAGTTCCGGAAATTGATCCTGAACTGGTAGCAGAGGTACGAGCCTATGCAACAGATAAAATGGATAAAGCTATCAGGAACTTTGAAAAGTTAACCAGAAACACAGAAATAGATGCAGTTAAGGATGAGACAAAAGAATATTTTAAGGAGAAGTTTGCTGACCTGGAAGATAGTGATGAAAAGATAAAACAGGTCGGTAAAATACTTGATGATATTACCCAGGAACTGGTGCGGAAGATGATTACCGGAGAGGGAATCCGGCCTGATGGCAGAACTCCGGAAGAAATCAGGCCAATATGGTGTGAGGTAGGGGTAATTCCAAGGGTCCATGGGTCAGGTGTTTTCACCAGAGGCCAGACCCAGGTAATGAGTATTGTCACCCTTGGCACTATTTCAGATGAGCAGGTCCTCTTTGGATTAGGTGAAGATGAGACAAAGCGTTATATGCATCACTATAATTTCCCGCCCTTCTGTGTTGGAGAAACAGGTCCCCTTCGTTCACCGGGCAGAAGAGAGATTGGCCATGGTGCTCTGGGAGAAAGAGCCCTGTTACCGATGTTACCATCACAGGAAGAGTTCCCCTATACAATCAGGGTAGTTTCTGAGGTTCTGGAGTCAAATGGTTCCAGTTCCCAGGCCAGTATCTGTGGCAGTACACTTGCTTTGATGGATGCCGGTGTGCCGATTAAGGCTCCTGTTGCCGGTATTGCCATGGGTCTGATTAAGGAAGATGATAAAATCAGCATCCTTTCTGATATCCAGGGTCTGGAGGATTTTTACGGGGACATGGATTTCAAGGTTGCCGGTACCAGTAAGGGTATTACATCAATCCAGATGGATATAAAAATCACCGGTATCTCAAAGGATATCTTGACCAGGGCCCTGGAACAGGCCAGAGCTGGCAGATTATATATCCTTGATGAGATGCTGAAGGTTATCGATAAACCAAGACCAGAACTTTCACCATATGCACCTCTGATGACAACAATGAAAATTGATCCTGAGAAAATCAGATTCGTTATCGGCCCTGGCGGTAAGACCATCAATGGTATTATTGACGAAACTGGAGTTACCATCGATATAGAAGATGATGGGACAGTATATATAATGTCTGATACCCGTGAAGCCGGAGAAAAAGCAGTAAAGATGATCCATGACCTGACCCGTGATGTTGTAGTGGGAGAACTCTATGAGGGTGTAGTAAAAAGAATCATGAATTTTGGTGCCTTTGTGGAATTTTTACCAGGTAAGGAAGGGCTTGTGCACATTTCCCAGCTGGCCGATTATCGTGTAAACAAGGTAGAAGATGTTGTAGAGTTAGGTGATAAGATACCGGTAAAGGTTATAGAAATCGATAGACAGGGTAGGATAAATCTATCCAGAAAAGAGGCCCTTAAAGAAGCAGAGGACAATTAACAAGGTACAAAAATTTAATAATCTGTAAGTAAAACATAAACTAGCTTCTAGTTTATGTTTTTTTGATTTTATGGGTTTTTTGAAAGGATATGGTATCCGGCTATGGTAATGGAATAAGTCTCGAATTTTAAAGAAATTCGTGTTATAATAAAAGTTAAGTTTCATAAGTTTTACACCTGTAGATATTTGCCTTTTAAATAAAGTCTTGATAGGAGAAAGATAACTGTGGAAATTACTGATCTTATGGAGGAAAATATAATTGAGAGTATAAGAAAAGATATAGCTGATAGTAACGGGCAGGAGGTCTTCATCCTGGGGTTTATTGACCGAGACTCTGGTAAGATTAATGATTATAATCTACTGGCCAGAGGAAATAAGGAGATGGTACCTGCCATTATTAATGATCTGAAACCAGGGACAGTAATCATCCATAATCATCCCTCCGGATTCCTGGAACCATCTGCTGCTGATATCCGGGTTGCCTCCAGGGCCGGTAATAACGGAATTGGGTTTGCAATCATAAATAATCAGCTTGATGAGATCTATGTGGTGGTTGAACCTAAAATACCCAGGGAAGAAGTGGAACTGGATGAAGGAGAGATAATCTCTCTTTTTGAACCCGGTGGTGAACTGGATCAAAAGCTGAAGGACTATGAGTACAGGGAACAACAGATTAAGGTGGTTAAAGCCCTAATTAATTCCTTTAATGAACATAAGAGCTACTTCATTGAAGCCGGTACCGGTACCGGCAAGTCCTTTGCCTACCTTATCCCTGCCCTGTATTGGGCCAATTTTAATGAGCAGCCAGTGGTGGTTTCTACAAACACCATCAATTTACAGGAACAGTTAATAGACAAAGACCTGGTCTTGCTGAAAAAAGTCCTGCCCTTTTCCTTTAAGGCAGTCCTGGTAAAGGGCCGGGGCAATTATGTCTGCAAAAGGAAGCAGAAGAATCTGGAAGATAGGTCTGCTGAACTTTTCCTGGATGAGCCAGATAGACGGCTGGAGTTAATTAAGGTATTAAACTGGCTGGAGGAAACAGGGGTAGGTAGCAGGTCAGATATAAATTTTGTTATCAGCCCGGAAATTTGGGAAGAGTTGGCTTCAGAGAGTGACCTCTGTCTGCGGACCAATTGCCCTTATTTCGATAGCTGTTTTTTTATGGAGGCCAGGAAGGAGATCTTCAGTGCCGATCTTCTGATAGTAAATCACCACCTCTTATTATCAGATGCAGTCCTGAAATATGAAAGTGGTGGAAGCGATACAGGAATATTACCTAAATACAGGCGGCTGATTATAGATGAGGCCCACAATCTGGTAGATACCGCCACGAGCCACCTGGGAAAACCCTTTTATGTTAGCGGGATCACCAAGTATTTTCAGCGCCTCTACCAGAATAAGTTTTCCCTGGTACCCAGGTTACGGGAGAAACTGGCCAAGTTTAAGGATAAGGGAGATTTTTTAAACAGGATTGATAATAAGATTATCCCCCAGATACTGAAAATCAATGACCTAAAGGCAGGATATTTCAATAATTTTAAAAATATTATTACTGATGAGGAGAAGATAATCAGGGTCGATACAGGGTTGAAAGAGAGTCAGGCCTGGCGGGAATTGGAGGAGCATGGTGAAAGGTTTCAGGTAGAATTACAGAAATTAGGGCTTTATCTGAATGAACTATATGAGGAAATCCTGAAATTTGACTCTTCTACCCTTTATGGTTTTGATGAGCTTCTAATGGAACTGGAATCCTTTATAATGAGGGTGCAAATGTTTGCTAATAATCTGGACTTTAATCTGCAGGCTGATGATCCCCAGTATGTTTTCTGGATAGAGAAGAGACAGGAAGAGGTCTACAATCAGGAAAATGCCCCTCTGGATATCTCTGATCTTTTGAATGAACTGCTCTGGGACAGCCTGGATACTCTTGTCCTGACCTCTGCTACACTTTCAATTAATAAAGACTTTAAATTTTTTAAAGAAAGCCTGGGACTGGATAAAAGCGATACCCTGGAAGTTGAATCACCCTTTGATTATGCAAAACAGGCCCGGATGATTATACCTGATGATATACCAGAGGCAAATTCCCCTGAATTTCTGGAAAATATTTTAGATTATCTACAGGAATTACTGATGAAAATTGGCGGAAGAACAATGGTTTTGTTCACAGCATATACTATGTTAAATTATTGTGTCGATAAATTAAATGCCCCCCTGCAGGAAAAGGGCATAAATCTGCTGGCCCAGGGCACCTATCCCCGTAATTATATTCTGGAAAAATTTAAGGAAAATGACCGGCAGATAATCTTCGGCACAGATAGTTTTTGGGAAGGGGTTGATATCAAGGGGGATAGACTGCAATGCCTGATAATCATGCGTCTCCCATTCCCTGTTCCTACTGAGCCGGTAACAGCAGCCCGGATGGAAATGTTAAAAAAAGAAGGAAAAAATCCTTTTATGGAGTATAGTTTACCATGGGCGGTAATTAAATTTAAACAGGGTTTTGGCCGTTTAATCAGATCAAAACAGGATAAAGGTTTTATCATCTCTTTTGATAATCGCCTGATTACAAAGAAATACGGCAGGATATTCCTGAACTCACTACCAGCTGGATGTCCAGTTGAACGAAAAAACATAAAGACGATTATTAAGGAGGATATCTAGAATGAGATTGCTACATTTTTCCCTGTTACTTATTTTATTAACTTTTTCCATAACAGTACTTGCCATTCCTGAGTTTAGTCTCATCTATGTAATTCAGGAAGGTGATACTTTAAGCGAGATAGCCGCTGATTATGGAGTGTCTACCAGGGAATTACTGGAATTGAACGACCTTCACTGGAATTCTATGATACGGGTGGGTCAGGAATTATTAATACCAAAGAAGAAAAATGAAGTAAAAGGGCCTGGCTGGACTTACCGCTTGATTGAGAAAAAGATGAAGAGGGATGATTTCAAGCTGGACGTAGGTGAGGTTTATTCTGTCCGGGTCAATCCTGACCAAAAACTGCCTGATGTCAGCCATATACCCGAAGACAAGATTATAACTTATCATGTAGGTGTAGGGGATACCCTGTACGATCTGGCCCGAAGTTTTAATACCTCTATCGGGGTAATAATGGCTCTTAATAATAAGGAAAATAGTAGCATCCGCATTGGAGAGACTCTTAGATTGCCTATCATAAATCTGACACCAAGACAGGTTCTGGCCAAAACAATAACCGATGAAGATTTAGAACTGCTGGCCCGGGTAATCCATGGAGAAGCCAGGGGTGAACCCTTTATCGGCCAGGTGGCTGTCGGTGCTGTCGTTATCAACCGGGTTCTTGATCCTTACTTTCCCAATACCATCAGGGAGGTCATTTACCAGAAGAATCAATTTTCCTGTGTCAATGACGGCCAGATTAACCTGAAGCCTAATAGTACATCCTATAAAGCTGCCCGCGAGGCTCTGAATGGAACAGATCCCACTATGGGTTCCCTTTATTTCTATAATCCACGCACAGCCGCATATCAGTGGTGGTTTGAAACAAGAAGGAGAACAGTTACAATAGGGAATCATGTNTTTACACTTTGATTTATATAGATTAAATAAAGAGGCCTTCCAGGGCCTCTTTTTCTATTTGGTTAAATTTATTTATCGATTTGACTAAATAATGTTGCCTTAAAATCCAGCTTTAATAGTTAATATTTATACTTTATTCTACTTAATAATTCCATCAAGTAGAATATGGCCTCCAGGACTTTGCTCTTTTTTGCCATCTATCAATATCTCCACTCCTTCTATGCCATTGATGGAGAGCAGGGTCTTACTGATGGCCTCGATGGCATAAAATTCAGTTTCTGCCCCTTGATTGAAACAGAAATTTTCTGGCAAGGAGAGATCTACTATTGCCAGCCTGTTTTCAACCTGCAGGGAGTTGATACTGGTCCCGGGAGGAAGTGGAGAATATAAGCCTATCGGTGGTTCTTTCAATTGTTCCAGGGCTGAGATGGCCATAATCTCCTGGAAATTCAGCCGGGAATATTGTTCCTTAAAGAAATTGGCAGCAGGGAAGGACATTTTGTTTTTTATCAGGCCAGGGTTCTGGCTGCCATAATATAGATAATATAGGCTGTTGGTAGCAACATTTTTTAGTGTATTGCTTACAACCTGGGTATTTACTTCCTTTTCCCTTTCTCCCTTGCTGAAGTTTTCCTGAAAATAGTTTATAATGCCATCCTTGATGGCTTTAGCAAGTTGTTGCTGATAGCCCGGGTCAGTCAGCAATTTCCTGTCTTCCGGATTTGATAAAAAACCGGCTTCAATAAGGACACCGGGACATTTTATGACATTGAGAACATAATAATCCCCCTTTTTCAGGACCCGCCTGTTCTCATCCCGCAAAATATCCAGCTCCTTCTGTATAAATTCTGCAAGTTCCAGGCTTTCCTTAGAATTAATTTTATAGAAAATCTGGCTGCCAGCTGTTTTGCTGGAAGGAAAATTATTGGCATGTATGCTGATAAAGAGATCAGCCTTTACATTATTGGCAATTTTGGGTCGTTGCCTCAGGTCCTTATTTCTGTCACTCTCATAGAGTTTATCTTCCGTCCTGGTCATGATGGGGATAATATTAACCTTCCTGAGTTCTTCATAGAGATATTTAGCGATTGCAAGATTGATATCCTTTTCCAGGATATCTCCATAGCTGGTTCCAGTATCTATACCACCATGGCCTGCATCTACGACAACGATGAATTCCATATCAGTAGTATGGGAGGGTAAGGAGGTACTGCTTCGATAATTTAAGATCAATAAGGCAAAAAAGAAGATTAAGATTATGGAAAGTAAAATTTTATAGGGTTTCAGGATTATAGTTAGGAACATTTTATATATACACCTCTTGATTTTGCTTATTCTATAAATATATATGGTTTGTCAGCTCCAGGTATGCAGCACAGGGTAGAGGAAATTAAGAATATATACAGGAACTTCTGCATAGATTTAAGCAGTGGTGATTTTTACCTGGTCTCAGCAGGGCCACTGATTAAAGATGAAGGCGGGGGATTGCCATGAAACTGATTCTTACTCCAGGTAAGAATTTTATTCTGTTTTTCTCCCTGGTGGTAATACTGGTGTTCTTTACCCTGGGGTTTTTGATGGGTAATAAATATGGTGAGGCCATACCGGTATTAAATCAGAGACTGGTTCCCATCTACAAGGTAGCCAGGGATGATAAGCTGATAGCCATAACCCTTGATGGTACCTGGGGGGCTAATTATACAGAGGAGATTATGCAGATATTGCGGGAGCATAATGTAAAGATTACCTTCTTTTTTGCCGGTTATTGGCTGGAAAAATATCCGGACCTGGTCCGGAAGATTGCTGCAGAAGGTCATGAGATAGGCAATCACTCCTATACTCATCCTCATTTCAACCAGTTGTCTAAGGAAAAGATAAGGGAAGAATTGGAATCCACTTCAGATCTAATTGAAAAATTGATTGGTAAAAGACCTGTTTTTTTCCGGCCTCCTTTTGGGGAATATAATAATAATGTGATCAGGGCAGCCAATGAATTGGGATATCAGGTCATACAGTGGAGTATTGATTCTCTGGACTGGATGGAACCGGGAGTGGATAAAATTGTCCAGAGGGTCCTGCAGGCAGAGAGTGGAGATATAATCCTGATGCACAATAATGCCCCGGAGACACCGGCAGCCTTGAGGCAGCTTATACCCCTTTTCAGGGAAAGAGGCTATAAGATTGTACCCCTGTCAGAACTGGTTTATAAGGACAATTATTATATTGAACCCCATTCCGGCAGGCAGGTAAGCCAGGAGAGCAGAGGTGGTGCCTGATGTTGCGTAAATATATCCTCCTTTTTAGTTTTCTTCTGGGATTGATTGCCGGGATAGTGGGTAATGAACTGGTTGTTCCGGTGAACACAGCTCCGGAAAGGCCCTATTATCATGGTATACGGGGCAGGAATCAGATTGCCCTGACCATCAATGTGGACTGGGGCGAGGAATTTATTCCAGGTATGTTAAAGATAATGGAGGAAAGGCAGGTCAGGGCTACCTTTTTTGTGACCGGCCAGTGGGCACAGAAGAATAAGGAACTNTTAAAATTAATGGCTGATAAGGGTCACGAGATTGGGAATCATGGCTATAGCCACCAGCATCCGGCAAAGCTATCCAGGGATGGGTTGGTT